>TARA_R110002072_G_scaffold302354_1_pt1 | contig 68610 bp, 53 predicted proteins | sample TARA_R110002072 | Tara Oceans TARA_R110002072 (sample SAMEA4397118) | marine metagenome | biome: Polar Biome; feature: [SRF] surface water layer (ENVO:00010504); material: water (ENVO:00002006), including particulate matter (ENVO:01000060) such as... | depth 5 m | reverse complement strand
CGAACAGGAAACCGCCAGAATACGCTGGTTCTGATGGCCCCAGAGCCCTTCAGAACCCTAATAAGTTAGCCGAGGCGGGACTCGAAAGACTGCTTGAATCCTTGGGGAATCTGCAGATTCCACCCGATGTGGTTCTACAGGTGGTTCTATCGGCGCTTTCGAAGCTTGATGCTGCCGGTCGGGAATGGGTGCTTGCTCGACTGCAAACACTCAGTCAGCAGGAATGATCATCACCATTACAACCTTCGCCACAAAAACCATCGTTGCTCGTCCAACGAGCGACACCGGATGCTGGGGCCAATTCGTCTGTGGACAGTATTGCGGCATCAGGCAGTGGCGTTGCGGCGTGATTGGGATCGTCGGCGGGCCGGCATAAACAAGGCCTCGTCGACGGGGCAGTTCATTTTCAGCAGGAGCAGGAAATCAGACACCTTCGTTTGTTCGTGAATAGGCCCGGATGTCGACCTCGAAGTGTCGCTCGCAACAGGGCTTCCGGCAGCAGTCCTGCTCCGATTCATAACGTCCCGTCCGATTGCCAGTGAGATCGCATGGTGCATTCTGGCAGTGGGACCGTGTTGATTGTTTGGGTATCTCAGATTCTGGTGAGGTTGCTCGTTTCCGAACTCGTTCCGGTGTGAGTATTTCCAGCCTGCCATGTACGAATCGTAATCGATGCCGCAATTCTGCTGCCCGAAGACGGACGGGTGAGTTGCCTGAAGTGCTGACAGGTCTCGGCAGACCGTCGCCCTGCCGACTCCAAGAGCCTTCGCCAACATCGCGCCGTCGCCGTGACGCACGATGATCTGTTCTGATGGTGCATAGGCGCCGAGTATCTCACAATAAAAGCAGCGGCGGCGCTCCCTCAGCCAGATCAGAATTGCGTCGCGTCTGGCTTTAGCTGCCTGCTGCCGTTGGTGGTTGTACCGATTTCGGCCACCGAGCATTCGTCTCCATGATTCTGATAATGCCAGGTTGCCAGATTCTGGCCCCAGTCCGTCGAGCATTCTGATCGATTCACGCGAGTTTCGCGGAACATTGGAAAGAAACGCCGCTGGAGTACACCGGTCCGAGACCGCCGGAATCACCGCATCACGAAGCGGGCGCATTGTTTTTCTCCTATCGGAACGTTCCACACTACTGGTGACAATCAACAACCTCGTTCGCTGCCGCATTTTGACGACTCGGTACAACAGGCAAATAGGTCAACTGGAGCCTGAATGGCCACAAGACGGAAATCTGATTTCTACAACCAGCCTGCCTTTTACCGATCGGTGCGTGATTTATATTTCCGATTGCCCAGACAACCGATAGTGCAAGCTTGTACAAATCTGTGAATCGGCAGAAATTATCAATTTGCTCCCAAACTTACCTGAATTTGTCAGTCGCTAACTGTAACTTGCTTTCCGGATACAAAATGTTCACCAAAGGCTGATTTAACCAGAGCGAGCAATATGGCAGATCGCCCGACGTTAGTTCGCCAGTTGAAACTGATTCGTCAGCTGGCTGCATCCCGGCATGGTTGCTGTGTGCGCGACCTGGCGGTCGAGTACGAGGTTTCTGAACGGTCGATACGCCGAGACATTCAAACTCTGGAAGAGGCAGGACTTCGACTGGTAACAACCAGGAATGACCTGGGGCACAAGTACTGGCGGATCGAGGGTTCAACCGGATTGCCGGAGCTGAAGCTCGACATTGGGGAGATTGCGGCTCTGTATCTCTCGCGCCGTTTTCTTGAACCGTTGGCCGGTTCGGCGTTGTGGGAGTCAACCCAGTCGGCGCTTGCCAAACTCCGGCAGCAGTTCACTCCGGATTCTCTGAAATATCTGGAATCACTCGCGTCAGCCGTCCATGAAACGAAGCTGGGGCGGAGCGATTATTCCGATCGGGCAGACGTCATCGACACTCTGATGGCAGGCGTCAATGAGTCGCGTCTGATCAGGCTGCTCTATCACCCATTGCGCAGCGAGTCAGCGGAAGAGTACATCCTGCAGCCGCTGGGCCTGATCTGGCATCGCGCCACGCTCTATCTCGTCGCGTCGGCGGTCAGTCGTCCTGAGCCACGCCACTTCAAAGTGGATCGCATCCGGGACGTTGAACGTCTGGCCGGGTCATTCACGCGACCGCAGGACTTCGACCTCGAAAAGCATCTGGAAAACTCACTGGGCGTTTACCAGACCAACGCCCCACTGACCGAAGTCCGCATCAGTTTCTCATCGGAAGTCGCCCGATACGTGACCGAACACCGCTGGCACCATTCGCAGACAATCGATGAACAACCTGATGGAAGTCTTGTTGTCAGCCTGAAATTGAGTGACCTGACGGAGGTCACGACCTGGATTCTCAGTTTCGGCTCACGTGCCGTCGTCCTGGCTCCTGAATCGTTGCGGGAAACTGTCCGCGAGGATTTCAAAAAGTCGATTGATGCGTACACGTTACCGATTCCTGACTTAACGAGCCGGACTCGATCTGGAGATGCTCGGGGAGACGGCCCGTGACTGATCGAGAGTTACATCTGCTCTGGGCAAAGCTGGGCCAGGACACTGACGCCTACCCGACGCAGGCTCACCCTGTTCTTCACCACCTGTTCGACGTGCAGCACGTTGCGACTGAACTCTGGAATCAGTCGCTCGGCCAAGGATTTCGGCAATGGCTTGCTGATGAAGTTGGCATGTTGCCGGAAGATACGGCCCGCTGGATCCCGGTGTGGGTAGCGGCTCATGATCTCGGCAAGATGTCACCCGAATTTCAGGTAAAAGCGGCGTCTCAAAATCGACACCTCATTCCAACGCTGAAGAGTGCCGGGTTCAACTGCGATTTCCCCGTTCGGTCGCAGTCAATTCCGCATGGGCAGGTCACTGCGGTCACGCTACCAGGGATCCTGACTGCGGCCTTCGGAGTGCCACCTTCGTTAGCGCGTTCGATTGCACAAGCCAGTGGCGGGCATCACGGGCGATTCCTGACGACACAGCAGCACACCAGTCTCGGGCAACTGCTGCGTGCGAATTCCCGGCAGATCGGGACCGGCATCTGGACCGAGGCTCGGCGTCAGGCAATTCAACGGCTCGCAGAAAATGTCGGAGTGGCGAGACGCGATGACTGGCCGCATGAATCAGTTTCGTCGGCTTGGCTGATGGCACTTGCCGGGTTGACGACGGTTGCCGACTGGATTGCCTCGATGTCGGAGTTCTTTCCGCCTGCGGGAATCGAGACAGAATTGAGCGACTATCTGCCGCGGTCCCGACAGCGGGCTGCGATCGCGGTTGAACAACTCGGCTGGACCGGGTGGAACGCGCCTCCGTCGGGACTGCCGCTGGAAGAGCTTTTCCCCGTGATTCGCCGATACGGAGCGCGTCCGCTTCAGTCACTGGTTGAGGAATTGAAGCCGGGTCTCTCCAAACCCTCGCTGGTGCTGGTTGAAGCGCCGATGGGGGAAGGCAAGACGGAAGCGGCCATGGCGCTCGCCGACCACTGGGCAGCGACCTGCCAGCAGCGAGGCTGTTACTTCGCTCTACCCACGATGGCAACAAGCAATCAGATGTTCGGTCGCGTCCGAGAGTTTCTCGAACATCGCTACGGTGGCCGATCACAGCAGGTCAACCTGCTTTTGTTGCACGGACGAGCGTCACTTTCCGAAGCGCTCCGTGAACTACTGGATGCGGCCAGTCCATTACAGCCAACCTCGCTGGCGGATGACGACGTGTCGACCCTGTCACAGGACACCCGCTCGAATGCGGGCGTAGTGGCATCCGAATGGTTCACGTATCGAAAGCGAGGACTGCTGGCACCCTTCGGAGTGGGCACCATCGATCAGGCGTTGATGGCGGTCCTGCGGACGAAGCATGTTTTCGTGCGACTGTTTGGTCTGGCTCACAAGACCATCATCATTGATGAGGTTCACGCCTACGACGCCTACATGAACGAACTGCTGGTTCTGCTTCTTCGCTGGCTGCGGAAGCTGGGGGCGTCAGTCGTTCTGCTCTCCGCGACGCTGCCACAATCCACGCGACGCCATTTGCTGGCCGAGTACGCAGATCTCGACCCGGACGATGTCGATTGGGCCGGCTCTTCACAAGCAAGCTACCCGCGTTTGTCGTGGGTGATTGATGACACGATCCAGGCAAGATCATTTGCGGCAGCCAGCCGTGTGACGCTGCGTCTTGTCCGACACCCGGACGACGTGTCGCAGTGGGGATCGGCTCTGAGTGACGCTCTGTCGGACGGGGGCTGCGCGGCCGTGATCTGCAACACGGTTGCCCACGCACAGAACACGTATCGAGCCTTGCGGAACTGGTTTCGCGACGAAGAACTCGATCTGTTCCATGCCAGATTTCCCTTTGGCGATCGCGAAGCCCGCGAAGCCCGCGAAGCTCGCACGCTTCAGCAGTTCGGTCCTACCAACACACCGACGTTACGGCCACGGCGAGTGCTGGTCGCCACACAGGTGATTGAGCAAAGCCTGGATCTTGACTTCGACCTGATGCTCACGCAGGTCGCCCCGGTCGACCTGATCCTGCAGCGTGCCGGTCGATTGCATCGTCATGCAAAAGTTGGCGACACCGCCCGCGAGCGCCCCGCTGGCTTCGAGCAACCGACGCTCTGGCTGCTGCAGCCACTCCCCAACGAAGACGAGACGCCGGACTTCAGAGCCAGCCGTTTTGTCTACGACCCGCATGTGTTGCTGAAGTCGTGGCTGATTTTCAGCCGCAGGATGCCAGTTTCCACGGCCAGCCATACAGACGGAGTCCTGATTGGCGACTCAATCACGATGCCGGACCAGATCGAACCGCTGATCGAGTCCGTCTACTCGGACGATGACTGCCCTGACGATTTACCGCTGGCGATACGCCGCATGTGGGAGAAAACGCGTGCAGCCAGCGAAAGCGAAACAGACACAAGTGCGAACGCTGCCCGGCAGAAACTCATCAGTCCGCCTCAAGACCTTCACGAAGGCTCAGTCAGTAACATTGTCGATCCGGCATGGCTGATGGATGAAGATTCGCCAGACATCAACAAGGCATTTCAGGCATTGACTCGCCGACAGACGCGTCCGTCTGTCTCGATCGTCTGCCTGTTCACATCGCCGGAAGGATTGCGACTGCAACCTGACGGCCCACTTGTCGACACCGACACGCCACCGGATCACGCAGCGATTGAGCAGTTCATCCGCCAGTCGGTCTCGATCTCGAAATGGGCGGTCACAACTGCGTTGCGTGAATCACCGCAGGTCCCAACAGCATGGCAGAAGGTGGCATTGCTGCGTTCGCTGCACGTTGTGGAATTCGACGGCGATTCACGCGAGGCCGTTGTCGGTGGCCAGACACTGATCCTTCACCCTGAACTCGGGATCGTCTTCCCGGAACAGTTAGACGAGGAACTTTGATGACACAGCCGACCTTCAATCTGATTGATGAGCCGTGGATACCGTGTGTTACGTCCACAGGAGAGAGACAGCTTCTGGGGCTTGAGAGCACATTGGTGCGAGCCCACGAAATGTGGGAGATTTATGACGACTCACCATTGGTGACGGTGACCTTGCACCGCCTGCTGCTCGCTGTCCTTCATCACCTTCTGCAGGGGCCGGAAAATATGGCTGCGTGGTCGAAACTCTGGTGCGAAGGCACCGGTCGATTCGACGCTGAGCAGGTTCACGCTTACCTGCACGACGAGCATCGTCATCGTCGCTTCGACCTGTTCGATCCCGAGTGGCCATTCTACCAGTGCTCGCAGTTACCATTTGCTACGGCAGAAGTCGAAAAAGACACGATCTATGCGAAGTCCGTCGCCAAACTGGCTGCCGAGTTGGCGGCTGGAAACAACGACACGTTGTTTGACTATTCGATCGACATTCGGCCTATGCCGATTACCGCTGCCACCGCCGCCCGGCTTGTAGTCGCATGCCAAGGGTTCTCCATGGGCGGGACCGTTACCTACGAGCAGAAGAAAGATAAATCTGCAGATGCCAGTCCGCTCGTCAAAGGCGCTGTGGCCATTATTCGCGGCGACAACCTGTTCCAAACACTGTTGCTGAATCTGCACGCGTACGATGGAAAAGCGGGACAGCCCTTTCGCTTCAAGCCGAAAGCGGATTTGCCAGCATGGGAACGTCGAGAGCACACAAAACCGAGAGACCGGAAACTCAACGGCTACCTCGATCTGCTGACATGGCAGAGTCGCCGCATTCGGCTGAAGCCGGATGTAGATGAAGACGGCACCATCACCGTCGCAACTGCCGTCGTCATGAAGGGCGAACAGTTTCTGGACGGCTTTCATCGCCACAGCCACGAAACCATGGTCGCATTCACCCACAACAAAGCCGCTACGGCAAAGCAGGACCCATTCCCGGCTGTGGGATTCACCGAAGACCGCTCCTTGTGGCGTAGCAGTTTGGCTCTGTTTCAAAACGTCAGCGGCCAACAGTCGCGGCCAAAGACCATCGGCTGGATTGATGACCTGCGATCGGAAGACCGGATACCACTCGACCGCGTCTTCCCAATGGACCTGTTTGGGCTTTCGTCGGACCAGGCCAAGGTCCTGCTCTGGCGACACGAGCATCTTCCGTTGTCGCTGCGACTTATCAGTAGCCCAAGCCTGCTTTTGACTCTGCAGGAAGCGCTGGCCCGCACGGAAAATGTTCGCAGAGTGCTGTGGCAGGCAACGTCGGAATTCGCCCGCGTGTTGATGCTTCAGGATGAGTCGAAGCAACCGGGCAAGGAACAGAAGAAAGACATCCAGAACGTGGTCGCTTCCCTCGGTGTGGAACGACGCTACTGGGCCAGCCTTGAGCCTCCGTTCCACGGGTTTCTGGCAGACCTCGGAGCCAGGACACCTCCCGAAGACCAGGAACTCGACGACGCAGCACTGGCCGACTGGAACACCTGCGTGAAGACCGTTGCAACTACCGTCTTCGGACAGGCCATCAGTAGTGAAGGCAATTCGGCACGTTCACTGAAAGCCGCCGTCTATGCCGAGCGTCGATTCCGGATGCGACTTCCTGCTGCGCTCTGTCAGTCGAAGGACACAGCCACAGTGACCGCAGACTGATGCCTGCCCGTGCATCAGCCACCTCACCACTTCTTCATTAGGAACTTGCACATGACGACCAAAACGACAAGGGCTGGGACGGAATTCGAACAGAAATTCATCAACCGGCTGGATGAGTTACGCAAGAACACCGGAACAATGGCGGCGCTCCGGCGAGGGCTCGGTAAGCCACCGGGCACAGTCGCCGATATGCACCCGTACGTGCTGCCATGGGTCAGCGGTTTTTCAAACACCCGGGACGAAAACCCCTTCTATGTCGTCGCAGCGCTGTTCGCCTTCTGGCACCAGGGAAAAGAGGGGACATATCGCGAGGCTCCCTGGAATCTCGGAGCGTCGTTGGGCCGTCTGCGGGACGACTCAGACAGCATCGAGAAACGCTTCGTCGCCTTGCTGAATTCACATGAAGACGACCTGCCAGTCCGGCTGCGACATGCGGTTGGACTCCTGCGATCAAAGACACCGGCCATTCCCGTCAACTGGCTGCAGCTCCTCAGCGACCTGCGCGGCTGGGGCTGGGAAAGCCGCAGCGTGCAGCGCAACTGGGCTCGTGGTTTCTGGAAGTTCGATGCCGTGACTGAGGACGAAGAACCGTCCCCTGACGACGGGCTGTCGTCTGCGGATGAGACCGCCTGAACCAACCGTCTCGACAACTACTGCTGAGCTTCCTGTTTCACTCTTTCACATAGGAACGACTTCATGTTTGTAGAACTTCACATCCTGCAGAATTTCGCTCCGTCCAACCTGAACCGTGACGACACGAACGCCCCCAAAGACTGCGAATTCGGCGGATTCCGGCGTGCCCGCATCTCTAGCCAGTGTATTAAGCGGTCGGTGCGATTCCATCCCGAAATGCGACGACTCGAAGAGAACGCCCCCATTGGTTTTCGAAGCAAGTATCAGCAGCGAGAACTGGTAAAGGCACTTGAGGGACTCAAGAAGTCGCGTCGCGAGGCGGACGCCGTTGCGTCGTTTGTCTTTCGTCGAGTTGGCTTCAAACAGAAAGGCGAAAAGACCAGCGTGTTGCTGTTTATGGGTAGAGATGAAATCAGTCGGATAGCCGAACTCGTTGTCGAGAGCTGGGATGACCTGATTCGGGTCGCAGACGTCGATCAACTGTGGGAAGACTGCGCTCGAAAGATCGAAGGACTCATCGCCGATAGTGACGACCCGGGAAGCGCGTCGCATGCCGAATTGCTTTCTCGCCTCATTGTTGATTTTGTCGCGGGAAAGAAGGTCAACGGCAAGAAACTGCGGTCCCTGAATGCACTTTCTCCCGAGCAACTCGCGCCGCTTATCGATGCAATAGCCAACGCCTCGGACCAGCAAATTGGAAAACTCGATGAGTCGTTGAGTTCTGATGAGGAAACGGATGCGGATGAAGAAGCCGAGACCGAGAAAGTACCTGAGGCCGCTCGAAAAGCATTCAAGAAGGTGGCGTCAGTAATTAGTGCGATCAAGGAGTTGCCGGAAGCTGAAGTTGATGAAGATGTCGGCGACGACGCGGACGCAAGTGATCGGATCAAGAAGTCAGTCGCAAAGGTCGTGAAAGGATTTCGTGAGGCTGGTTCGACCGCTGTTGACATAGCGTTGTTTGGACGCATGGTCGCCGAAGTCAAGAAAGGCACCATGAACACAGACGCCGCATCACAAGTGGCTCATGCCATTTCGACCAACAAAGTGGAAATGGAGTTCGACTTCTACACCGCAGTTGATGACCTGCAGGAATCGGAAGAAACCGGTGCCGGGATGATGGGCACGGTCGAGTTCAACTCGTCGTGTTTCTACCGCTACGCCAATGTCGATCTCGGGCAGCTACTCAGCAACCTTGGCGGTGATCAGGAACTGGCCGAACGGACGGTGGCCGCGTTTCTACGGGCTTCGATTCAGGCGATTCCCACCGGAAAACAGAACAGCATGGCGGCTCAGAATCAGCCGTCGTTCGTGCTTGCGGTGGTGCGTGACTCCGGGCTGTGGTCGCTCGCGAATGCTTTCGTCAAACCGGTCTGGCCGAAACGCGGTGACGATCTTGTGACAGCTTCCATCACTCGTCTCGACACCTTCTGGCAACAGATGGCCGACAACTACGGTGTTGCCGGAATCCGCCAAAAGTCCGTGTTCGCCCTGAGTGACGAAGGACTGACCCACCTCAAAGGTGATCGAGCCAAGGCGGAAGGCGAGAGTTCGGCGCTTGACGTGCTGGTCAACCAGGTTGTCAGCGCGATCCAGACTGAAGGGAGTCCGTCATGAATGTCCTGGTTCTCCGACTGGCGGCTCCCATGCAGTCATGGGGTACGCAAAGCCGGTTCTCGGTGCGCGACACAGCACGAGAACCATCCAAAAGCGGTGTCGTGGGGCTGCTGTGTGCGGCGCTGGGCCGACCACGAAATGCTGATATTCGCGATTTGATGGCGCTGCGGATGTCCGTCCGGATTGATCGCGACGGAACGCTTCAGCGCGATTACCACACTGCCGGAGGGGGAAAGAGTCCCGACGGGAGCGATTACGGTGTAGCCAAAGCGAATCGCGCCAAAGCGAAGCCGGTGGTTTCAAACCGTTACTACCTCGCGGATGCCGATTTTCGTGTCGCTCTCGAAGGCGACGATCTGAGCTGGCTCAATGATCTGGCTGCCGCACTGGAACACCCCCGGTGGCCTCTCTATCTCGGACGCAAGTCGTTTGTGCCTGCTCAGCCTCTCTGCCGCGGCATCCACAAGCAGACCACCGCCGCAGAAGCCCTCTCAAACCTGGAACCATGGTTTGCGCGAGGGGCGCACGAACAACACGCGTCTGAAGACGGCCTGAAGCTGCGAGCCTTATGCGAAGTAACGGCCGGTGATGTGCAGAAATCGAATGCTGAATTTGAGGTCCGTCAGGACGTGATCGACCGCTTCGATTCCCGTGACTTTCAACTGCGCTATGTCCGCACTCAATGGCTGACACTCTCTCCCGAACTCATCGCCGAGGATCCCTCATGTTTTTGTCATCGCTGATTCTGAACCCGCGATCGAAGGCAGCACGCCGTGACATGCACGACGTCTACGAAATGCACCGAACGCTAATGAGTGCCTTGCCCGGCAAGGACGATGGAGGGGCCGGGCTGATGCTCTGGCGTCTGGACACTGACCGGCGAAGTGGCATCAGCCGCGTGCTCGTTCAATCCGAAAAGAGCCCGGACTGGGGGAAAGTGACGACCAGTTCGCCGGACTATTTGGCGACGGACTGCCCGGAAGGAATTCTGCCGATGCAGACGAAGCCGCTTCCGGAACTGCACTTTCAGAATGGGCAGTTGCTCGTATTTCGACTTCGAGCCAATCCAACCGTTAAGCGCGAAGGTAAGCGGCATGGCCTGCTCACAGAAGACGAACAGACCGCCTGGCTGAATCGCAAGGCCGAGTCACACGGTTTCCGACTGGCAAGCCTCACGGTCACTCCTGAACAGGCCGCAGAGTCGAGCAACGGCAACGGACGCCGACTCAAGTTCGTATCGGCTCTGTTTGAAGGTCGCCTGATCGTGACACAGCCCGAGGACTTCCGAGTCAAAACGCTCGCGTCAGGCATTGGCAGTGCCAAGGCGTTTGGGTTTGGGTTGCTAAGTGTGGCTCGGGTTTGAATTGGATGACTGGCAGGACAGGCGATCTGAACGACGTGACGAGCCGTCATGCAAACGGATTAACGACCGTGACGGTGTCGTACGTCATTCCGGCGTCCAGATCTTCGCTGTAGAGCGTATCAACGCCTGCATCGATACAGGCTGCGAGCAGCATGCTGTCCCAGTGCGAAAGGCTGTAACGTGATGACAGATCGAGCGACGTTCGCAGTACTGATTCACTGGGCGTCACCAGTGGGAACAATTCGACCGCCTGCGTCAGGTAGAGCACCACCTGCACTTCTGTAATCTGTCCCTGACGAGCGTGGCGACGCAGGCAGTTCAGGTACTCGCTCGCGACCTGCCACGGCATTACCGTCGATTCCGGCTTCTGTCCCAGCTGATTCAGCAGTTCGATCGCCTGCTGTCGTCTTTGGGGTTCGTCGTAGTCGATCGAATAAACCCAGACATTCGTGTCAATCGCGTTCATGGAGTTCCTCGCGAGTGAATCGCCGGCCTCCCAGGTGCAGCGGATGCTCCTCGGTCAGCTTGCGGAATCGCTCGAATGCCTCACGACGACTCTGGACATCCCGTCCTGCTGTTTCTGATTTTGATAACTCAGGTCGCGAAGTCTTGTCAGCAGCGCCGGTTTCAATGGTGACATCAACCCGGCTCTGATCCGGCAGGTCGACCGGTTCATCGAGTTGCAGCGATCCGTTGACCACAGTGGCGGTCACTTTTTTCCTGCTTGTCATGGTCGCACTCCCGTACTTTTCGGTCTGCGTCAGCAGTCCGCTCAATCCGTGGATCAATCCGCAACAGAACTCACGTCACGCAGTGTAACCCGCTGTTGCACCTTTCATGAATGTCACTTGTCGGACACGAGTCGTCAGGACACGGTCGCTGACTGTCTCGGTCACTCTGAGAGGAATACTCAATGGACAGTCTGATGCAGCTCACTCGGTTTCAGGACCGGCTGTCTTACCTGTACCTGGAAAAAGGACACATCGAACAGGACTCGAAATCCGTGGCCTATGTCACGGAAAAGCAGCGAGTGCCAATACCAGCCGCCGATCTGGCTCTGCTGATGCTGGGACCGGGAACAACGATCACACATAAAGCCATCTGTAACCTCGGTGACTGTAACTGCACAGTGGTCTGGGTGGGCGAGCAAGGCGTGAGATTCTACTGTCACGGGCGCGGTGGCACGCACTTTTCATCCAATTTGATGGAACAGGCGACTCTGGCCGCGAATCTTCGTACGCGTCGGCAGGTCGTAGTCCGCATGTACGAAAAACGATTTGGCGAGAAAATTGAATCTGATCTGCACATTCAGGCAATCCGCGGCAAGGAAGGCTATCGCGTACGAAGCGCTTATCAGAAGCTGGCTGCCGAATACGGAGTGCAGTGGACAGGCCGCAACTATGACGCCCAGAACTGGAATCGTGGCGATCCGCTCAATCGAGCGTTGTCTGCGGCCAGTGCCTGTCTGAATGGCATCGTTCATTCCGGCATCGTCAGCGTGGGCTACTCAGCAGCCATTGGCTTTGTCCATACGGGCAAAATGCTCTCCTTCGTTTACGACGTGGCAGACCTATACAAGGTCGACCTGATTGTGCCGCTGGTCTTCCAGACTGTGGCTGACAGCGATCAGAACGTCGAAAGCCGCGTTCGACATGCCTGCCGCGATCTGTTTCGCAAGACTCAGTTTCTTGAACGGCTGGTGCCTGATATTCGGGAGGTGCTTCATGGTAATAATGATTCTGGAAAAGGTGCCGGTGAGTCTGAGGGGCGATCTGAGTCGCTGGATGATCGAACCGAAGGCCGGGATATTCCTTGGCAGCATGACCGCGAGGATTCGTGATGAGTTGTGGAAGAAAGCACTTAAAGACAGCCGGACCGGTTCCGGTTTTCAGGCCTGGCGATCACCGACCGAACAGGGCTTTCAATTTCGCACCTTCGGCGACACATCCCGAGAAATGGTTGAGTTCGAAGGGCTACATCTTGTGTCCATTCCGACTCAGTGACCAGGATATTGAGGCTGTCCCCACTCCCGTGGGGGTGAACCGAGAACCGATTGCGAATGCACGGGATTCCGTACGCTGTCCCCACTCCCGTGGGGGTGAACCGCACGCATCGGCGATTCATCCATCGCCATCGAAAACGCTGTCCCCACTCCCGTGGGGGTGAACCGGAATGATAGTCCGTCAGCATTCACGGCCAACGCGCTGTCCCCACTCCCGTGGGGGTGAACCGTTCAGAAAATGCTGGAAGAGACAGGCTATTCCAGCTGTCCCCACTCCCGTGGGGGTGAACCGTTGTCGCCAGCTCCCGTTGTGCCTTTTCTTTCGCTGTCCCCACTCCCGTGGGGGTGAACCGATATCGCCGTTCGTGTTGACGCTGAGACTTGAAGCTGTCCCCACTCCCGTGGGGGTGAACCGTAGATTTTCGGGGTCAAGGAAACGGGAATAACGCTGTCCCCACTCCCGTGGGGGTGAACCGTCTGGACGGCGGCGGCGAGTTGGCACATTCCGGCTGTCCCCACTCCCGTGGGGGTGAACCGTCGGCAACCTGTCAGCATCGCCGGCCAACGCGGCTGTCCCCACTCCCGTGGGGGTGAACCAGGGGAACATGACCGCACGAGACGCAATGGAAGCGCTGTCCCCACTCCCGTGGGGGTGAACCGGTGAACACGTTTCCTTGGCTTTAGGAGCCCCTTGCTGTCCCCACTCCCGTGGGGGTGAACCGGTGCCGATGCAGGGCCTGGTTCATGCCATCACGCTGTCCCCACTCCCGTGGGGGTGAACCGTTCAGCCGGCGTGCCCATCGCCTGAGGAAATAGCTGTCCCCACTCCCGTGGGGGTGAACCGCCTGCAATGATCATCGTGATTGATGATGGAAGCGCTGTCCCCACTCCCGTGGGGGTGAACCGCCAGATGGTCTAAAAAAATACCATTAGTCCGGAGCTGTCCCCACTCCCGTGGGGGTGAACCGAACCCGAACGACTGTCCAACGATCGGGCCTCGAGCTGTCCCCACTCCCGTGGGGGTGAACCGCCGGTGCTCGGCGATGCTGATGTCTTCATTAAAGCTGTCCCCACTCCCGTGGGGGTGAACCGGGAATCCTGAAGGGAACCACCTCTTCAGTCTGAGCTGTCCCCACTCCCGTGGGGGTGAACCGGGCTGGCCGACGAATCAGGGAGTCATCAACCAGCTGTCCCCACTCCCGTGGGGGTGAACCGAGATGCAGTTCGACCGAGTGGATTGCCTTGAAAGCTGTCCCCACTCCCGTGGGGGTGAACCGGCCGGCGAGTGTGACAAATGCCAGCAATCCGCGCTGTCCCCACTCCCGTGGGGGTGAACCGGTTGGATTGTCTACAGCGATGGCAGTGACACAGGCTGTCCCCACTCCCGTGGGGGTGAACCGAATGGAACGGGGTAATACATAAACGCTCTAGGGCTGTCCCCACTCCCGTGGGGGTGAACCGGCTACCTATTCCGGCAAGGATGACAAAGTTAGGCTGTCCCCACTCCCGTGGGGGTGAACCGTGTCGAGACTGGCGGACCGGTGTGAACGATTCGCTGTCCCCACTCCCGTGGGGGTGAACCGGCGGCACAGGTGATCCTGTTGCCGTTCCTGGAGCTGTCCCCACTCCCGTGGGGGTGAACCGGTTCAGCAGGAAGTGAACACTCAGGCGAGACTCAGCTGTCCCCACTCCCGTGGGGGTGAACCGCTCTCCCCTCGGCGATTGGCCTCTCAGGTCGGACGCTGTCCCCACTCCCGTGGGGGTGAACCGCTCCTGGCCGTCTCCCCGCAAATTTTGTCCGTGCTGTCCCCACTCCCGTGGGGGTGAACCGGATGCAGCAGGATCAAAGTGGAGCCAGATGAGGCTGTCCCCACTCCCGTGGGGGTGAACCGCGACCGACACCGACGCCACAGATATCGTCGCGGCTGTCCCCACTCCCGTGGGGGTGAACCGCCGACAGCTAGTGAGGACTTCACCAATAAGATGCGCTGTCCCCACTCCCGTGGGGGTGAACCGTTCAATCACTTCTACGTCGCTCGCGGCTGGGAGCTGTCCCCACTCCCGTGGGGGTGAACCGTGATCAGAGGTTGACCGCTCAGAGTACCGCAGGCTGTCCCCACTCCCGTGGGGGTGAACCGAAGCCAGGCCGAACCGCTTCATTACGTTGACAGCTGTCCCCACTCCCGTGGGGGTGAACCGGCAACGGCAAAACGCTGGCTGAGTTTGGATCGGCTGTCCCCACTCCCGTGGGGGTGAACCGTGACGGAGAAGTTCCTGGACGCGGTTCAGGAACGCTGTCCCCACTCCCGTGGGGGTGAACCGCGGAGCGTCGACCTCAACCCTCTGAATACAATCGCTGTCCCCACTCCCGTGGGGGTGAACCGATCAGGCGAGGTTATTAAGAACCTTAGTCCAAGCTGTCCCCACTCCCGTGGGGGTGAACCGCCATTTGGCTCCCAATTTGGGTTTGGGGCTACGCTGTCCCCACTCCCGTGGGGGTGAACCGACCTTTGAGAGAATCTCTTTCGGGTCTTGACCGCTGTCCCCACTCCCGTGGGGGTGAACCGTACGGCATCACGCTTGAGACATCGGGACTGGACGCTGTCCCCACTCCCGTGGGGGTGAACCGAACGACTGCGCGAACAGTTTGCCGAAGCTCAGCGCTGTCCCCACTCCCGTGGGGGTGAACCGTATCGGCTGCCAAAGTGTCGTCCAAAGAATCGTGCTGTCCCCACTCCCGTGGGGGTGAACCGCGGTCTTACAGGCCATCGACGACGCGATCGGGCTGTCCCCACTCCCGTGGGGGTGAACCGCGGGAACTGGCGATGCAGATTGCCCGTGATCTGGCTGTCCCCACTCCCGTGGGGGTGAACCGCTCGAAGAAATCGCCGACTACCTGCAGCACATGCTGTCCCCACTCCCGTGGGGGTGAACCGAACTGCATCGCGAGTTCTGCGAAAAGCTCGAAAGCTGTCCCCACTCCCGTGGGGGTGAACCGTCTGACGGTAGTCCCTGCAGGCGGCATAGTTCGCTGTCCCCACTCCCGTGGGGGTGAACCGTCGGCGATGCGAACCCATTGCTGAAAGACGAGCGCTGTCCCCACTCCCGTGGGGGTGAACCGTCAGGACGCTGAAAGAAAACCTGGAAGCGGTCGCTGTCCCCACTCCCGTGGGGGTGAACCGAATGTGTTCGGCCCGTCCTGCTCACGGATCACGCTGTCCCCACTCCCGTGGGGGTGAACCGGCGTTCCTTGCCGGAATGAAGCCTGCACTTGACGCTGTCCCCACTCCCGTGGGGGTGAACCGACATGTTCTTTGACTCGAAGAAAGTGCTGGCGGCTGTCCCCACTCCCGTGGGGGTGAACCGTAATGCCGCACGCGAGGAAGTGCTGCGGCGAAGCTGTCCCCACTCCCGTGGGGGTGAACCGGTGCCAGTCGGCGACTGTGGCGGCGGAAGCGAGCTGTCCCCACTCCCGTGGGGGTGAACCGCGCAGATCGTCGCCGCTTGCCGCGATCTGATCGCTGTCCCCACTCCCGTGGGGGTGAACCGTCCATCCATCACCTTAAATCGGGACTTCCCACGCTGTCCCCACTCCCGTGGGGGTGAACCGCGCTGATCCGTTTCCCCAGCTTGCACACTGGAGCTGTCCCCACTCCCGTGGGGGTGAACCGCACCACCATCTTTCCGGGTGTCTTACGACTTTCGCTGTCCCCACTCCCGTGGGGGTGAACCGAAGGATCGAGCGGCTCTGAATCGGTGGGAGAAGCTGTCCCCACTCCCGTGGGGGTGAACCGGGAACGAATCCCAACGACTACGACCGCATTCCCGCTGTCCCCACTCCCGTGGGGGTGAACCGAGGCCAGAATCTGGCAGGAACTTGCTCCTCGGGCCGTCCTCACTCCTGTGGGGACGAACCGCAATGGTGGCGAGGCCCAATAGCCCAAATTTGACGCTGCATCCTGACGGTAGCTCGATTGGAAATTCAGCTACTCTCCAACTTTGCGAGTCGGAGTACGTCAGATCGAACATTCACACTGTGCCTGACCGTTTTGATCACTGGGGAGCTCTTGCCAGCCACTTGGCTCCTGAGAATCGTAATTTGCTTTAGATACCCATGCTGAAACGAGCTTATAATGGTCAACGGACGTTTATGGATCGCGTTCGATTGCGAAACTACCGGCTTTCCTCCGATAGGTCGTTTGATCGAGATCTCAGCGATACTTTTCAACGATAGCGGAAAAGTACTCGATGAGTTCCACGCATTCGTCTTTCCACCTGTTGCAGTCCCCTCGTTTATTACTCGATTGACAGGCATCACCTCCGAAATGTTGACAGACGCCGAATCTGCATCAGTTGTTCTCGGGAAATTTGTTGGCTGGTTGAATCCGCAGGCCACACTGGTTGCGCATAACGCTCTATTCGACGTCAGAATCCTAGTCAGAGAAGAACCGGCGGTTATCGGGGCGATTTCAAATCCAATCATAGACTCGCTACCAATCGCGAAGACACTGGGTTGTTTCCCCAACAATAAACTCGAAACAATCGGTGCATATCTTTGCCCCGAAGTGTCGGGTTACCACCGCGCCGCTGCAGACTCGCAGATCGTGATAAAGTTGCTTCTTCATGCCATTGATTGCCGTATAGACGTTGAGTACCCAGAGTTATTTTCTGGTCAATCGCTAAGATCAATGCTTGATTCCGTTCAACGGTGACTCCAATCTCATCGAGAAGATGATGAACTGAATCTGACAAATAAACCCTTATACCAACAACAACTGACAGGCCCACTGACTAGCGTGTGTCGTGGCAGAAGTTCAACCGACAGGATTTTTGATACGGCGATATCCGCTGGGATGGACGATGTCTGAAATAACTCGGAGTGAGATTCAGCGGGTGCATGATCTGGTCAGAACCTCACTCGGGACAGTCGAGTGGATCGTTGCGACGGCGGCTGACGATTCAGGCACTCCACCGAGTCGCCTGCTCGTGAAAGGGCTGCTTGAATCGGTTCTCGACGATCCAGGCGAGTCTCCACTGATCGGCGAACTGTTTACGTCGGTGGCGGACACTCGGGAAGACGTCGGGCTGCCTGCCGGTCTGCCATCACCGAACTGGCATACCGTCGCAGGTGAGATCGTCGCCCGCGTCAGCTCGTCGATACTGACGCCAGGCGGGAAGGTCAGCGGAATTCTCGGGCGCGCCACTGCGATAGAACGGACAGTCATTCGCCCCGAAAAGCTGGCTCAATGGTGGCCCGACATTGCAGCACAGCTACAGCCATTCGTGACTATCCGGTTTGCACGCATCACTGACCTGCTGATTCAGGAATTCAGCCGGGGCATGGCCGCATTCGCGAGAAGCACGCATGAGTGGTCAAACGATCCAAAAATAAGATTGCAAACGCGAGAACGTCGGTCCGATTGCGATATAGATGGTGGTGCGTCAACAGGCGGCGACTCGCGAAAATCCAAACGAGGACCAACTGCTAACGTGTTGATGGTGGAATTCATGATGAAGAATCCGCACTCACGAGGCTGGACGGTGAAGCAATGGAGTAGAGCAATTGGTAAAGCGGCCTCGACGATCGTCGAAACTGCTGTCTGGAAAGAACTCGCGGAGTTCCGTGCATTATTGAAGGTCGGCAAAAGGAAAGATCGTCGGCAACGTTGATCGACCGAACGAATTGAAGTCGTTTCCGAACCGAACAAAAAAACAAACAATCGCATAACGCCCGTGAAAACAGTCGCTTGACGCCTCGAAAGATGGCTTTTTCTGACAAAAACTGCTGAATTCCCGAACGAACTCAGGACTGGATAGAGAGTCAATTTCTTCCCCGTCCTGAGGAACAAGAGATGAATCAGCAGAGGCTTGATGTGGGCAATAGCCCCGCATCACTGGTCGCGATACTTGTCGCGGCTCACAAGGCGAACGACCGAGAACTCGAACGTGAAGCCAGACGCAAGCTCGAAGACCACTTCAGCATCAAACTGAGGTTCATGGCTTTCCGTGACGCGCAGACCGAAGGTGAGGTCTGCAATGACTGACTCCTCATTCGATTTCGAACGACTGGTGGCGCAGCTTGCCACCCGTATTGCTGACGACGTTGCTTCGCGGTTAGCAGAGCAGGACAGGCAACAATCGGCAGTTGATGGCTTGGTCGACGAACCAGCGATGGCGGCCCGGCTCAATGTCTCACCACAGATGCTGCAACGGATGCGTAAAGCTGGAGAAGTCCCGTTTGTGCCAATGGGGCGACGTGTTCTGTACCGACCCGCTCACGTGCTCGATGCCCTTTGCACAACGCAGGAGGGCGACCAGTGAGCATCGCAAACCCAATCGATACGGTCCTGAATACGATATCTGCTGAAACGGGACACGAGGCAAGAAAGAGCGGCGATGGCTTCATCACCTGCTGTCCTGCGCACGACGACAATAATCCCAGCCTGAAAGTCAGCGAAAGAATCGATGGAACTGTCGGAATTCATTGTTTCGCCGGATGCCGTCCCGAAGACGTTCTGACGTCTGTCGGCCTGACTCTGGCTGATCTGTTTCCCACCAACGGAGACGGTAGACAGAACCCAAAGATTCAGCCGAAACGCGGCGGTACTGTCACGCCGAAAGTCAGCAAGACATTTCCGTCGGTTGAAGTTGCAATCGACTACTTCAGAAAACAACACGGCGATATTCGGGTCTGGACCTATGACGATGCTGACGGCGAGCCTGTCGGAGTCGTAATCCGGTGGGACACGGACAACGGCAAGGAATTTCGCCCGCTCAGTCGATCGGAAAGTGGCTGGATGCTGTGTGCAATGTCGGCACCTCGCCCGCTGTATCGACTGCCCGACGTCACGGCCTCAAATCGCGTCTACGTGGCAGAGGGCGAAAAGGCTGCTGATGCACTCCGGTCGTTTGGCTTGACGGCTACGACGTCACCAGGCGGCTGTAAGGCTGCCAAACATGCTGACTGGTCGGTGCTTGCCGGCAAGGACGTGGTGCTCGTTCCCGACAACGACGAGCCAGGCGAACTGTTTGCCGAATCAGTAATTGGGATTCTGTCCTGTGAGCTGCATGGTACGACCGTTCGCATCATCCGGCTGAAAGATATCTGGCCGGGTATTCCCGATGGTGGGGACGCGGCTGATTTCTCGGAGCACTTCGATGGGCAGAGTTCGGCAACACTGGCAGAACGAATTGAGGAACTAACTATGCAGACTGCACCAATCGAAATGAGCAACAAACAGCACTCGTCCACAAGACTGGCTTTCCAACCGTTTCCCGTTGAACTTCTGCCAGAACCCGTTCGCAGTTTCGTGAATTCCGGAGCAAGAGCGATCGGATGTGATCCCGTTGCCATCGTGATGCCGCTACTTGCCATTCTTGGTTCTGCCATTGGTAATGCCCGCCGATTGCGTTTGAAAGCAAGCTGGCACGTTCCGCCGATACTCTGGACGGTAACCATTGGCGAGTCAGGCAGTCAGAAGAGTCCAGCGTTTGCATTCGCTGCCGGATTGGTAACCGATCACGAACAGGAGCTGGATCGACAATATCAGTCGTTGCTGGCAACTCACCGGGAAAGTCAAAAGGAATTTGAAAGGCGATACGCTGCCTGGAAGAAGACTGGCGAAGGCACTGAACCGTGCCCACCGAATAAACCGATCGAAGAGCGATGGAGCGTTGACGATACCACCATCGAAGCCATTGTTCCCTTGCTTACGGAGAATCGTAGAGGGCTACTGGTAGCCACCGACGAACTCGCTGGCTGGATCGCGGGATTCGACAAGTATCGAGCTGGAAAGTCATCAGGAGATGTGTCGCGATGGCTCAGCATGTACAACGCCAGCACAGTGCGGGTCGATCGCAAATCGGGAGACGTTCGCCGTTTGTATGTCCCACGAGCAGCAGTTTGCGCGACCGGTACAATTCAGCCTGGCACACTGAGTCGCTCAATTGGACAGGAACACCGTGAAAACGGTCTGTTTGCTCGCCTGCTGCTGGCCTATCCGCCACGGAGTCCAAAGCGATGGTCAGAATTCGACGTTGATCACGGACAACTTCAACGGATGCGTGACGCTATCTCGCGATTGCGCAGTCCTGAGTTTGCGACAGATAACAACGGCGAGACTGTTCCGGCGATAGCCTGTTTATCGGACGACGCGAAGAAGCTGTGGGTCAAGTTCTACAATTCGCATGACACTACGCTTGCGGATGCCTCAGGAGAACTCGCGGCAGCCTACTCAAAGCTGGAAGAGATTCCGGCAAGGCTGGCGCTGATCATACACCTGGTCCGCTCTGTGGTTGATGAAGCCATTGATGCGACGGTGATTGACTGTGTCAGCATGACGTCAGCAATCGGTCTGGCAGAGTGGTTCATTGGCGAAACAACTCGCGTCTACGCGATTCTCGACCGCACAGCAGAGGAACACCGCGTCGCCGAGCTTGCCGACTGGATTCGAACCAATGGCGGTCGCATGACGGCTCGCGACATTCAGCGACGCAGGAAACTCAAGTCCAGTGATGAAGCGGAAGCGATACTCGACGGCATGGTGAAAGCTGGATTCGGAAGCTGGCAACCAGTTGCACCAGGACCGTCGGGTGGCCGGCCCACACGTGAGTTCGTGCTGTTCGACTTGAGTTGACACAACCTTGCTGTTCTTCGGAACAAATCGAGTTGTGTCAACCCCATCCGATCTCGCATCGAAAGATCTTCGATGCTAAGACTTCAACTGTTGCAGCCAGAGTTTCCTCTGAGTGCTGGCGTCACCACCGGCCTGCTGTGGCAATTCTCCCGGTGACATTTCGAAAGGCGATCGACGATGGCAAGCGTAGGAAAAGAACCAGGCCGAAACGGTTACAAGATTCGGTTCTACGACTTTGACAACCGGGGGCAGAAGAAGCGGCGACAGACTATCTGGCTGGGCGGTTTTTCAAAGCGGCAGGCTGAGACTGTAAAAGGGCACGTAGAGCAGTTGCTGGCGGCAACAGCCGCTGGTGTCGCTCCAGATATTCAAACGGCGCGCTGGCTTGGTTCGATCGGTCAAGAGCTTCGTAAGAAACTTGTGAAGGTGGAGTTGATCGCCCCAACGGCTGACGACCGAGGGCCGGTCACGCTGGGGCCGTTTCTTGCCGACTATGTCGCACATCGGAGGGACGTGAAGGCATCCACACAGTTGTGCTATCGCCGGGCAGTAACCTGCCTGGTCGAATTCTTTGGAGTTGATCGGCGACTCGACTCGATCACTGCCGGCGATGCGGAACGCTGGCGAATCTGGCTGGCGATCGAAGGTAACCAGCGCGACAAGGCTTTTAAAAAGCTATCGGACAATACGGTCCGCCGCAGAACAGGACGCGTTCGGCAGTTTTTTGGCTATGCAATTAAGCAAGGCGTGATCAGCAGCAATCCATTTGATGGTTTGCCCGCATCCGTACATGGAAACACGAAACGCCAACAGTTTGTCGATCAGCCGACAATCGAGAAGGCACTCGAAGTTACGACGTGTCCGGACCTTCGTGCAATTATCGCGCTGAGTCGTTACGGCGGCTTGAGGAGTGGAGAACCGATCCGACTAACTTGGGAAGACGTTGACCTGGAAGCTGGGCGACTGACGATTCACGCCGACAAAACTGAACATCACGAAGATGGTGGGTTTCGAATCTGCCCAATATTCCCGGAACTCCGGCCATTTCTGCAACGCCTTTACGATCGTGCGAAGCCCGGCATCGACTGCCCGATGAGTGATCCTGTTATCACTCGCTGGCGATCTAAGGATCAGAATATCCGGACTGCATTTCAGAAGGTGCTGAAACAGGCAGGAATCACGCCTTGGCCAAAGCTTTTCCATAACTTGCGAGCGAGTCGACAAACGGAACTGCTCGGCATCCATCCCGTAAAAGATGTTTGCGATTGGCGTGGCAATACTGAAGCCGTCGCGATGAAGCACTACGCGATGGCAACTGCCGATTCCTTTCAGCGTGCGGTTTGTGGTTCTACTGGTGGTTCTATCTCTGCAAATCAGCAGATATCAGCAAAGAACAACCCGAACAGGAAACCGCCAGAATACGCTGGTTCTGATGGCCCCAGAGACCTTCAGAACCCTAATAAGTTAGCCGAGGCGGGACTTGAACCCGCACGACCCATTCGGGTCCCGGGATTTTAAGTCCCGTGCGTCTGCCTATTCCGCCACTCGGCCATGCGATGTAAGTCATTTACCTCAAACAAGTTGTAATGCTGCTTCCATTGCCCGATTACCCAACGTATCCCTCATTGGGGTAAACCCTGGAGTTTTCCTCTGATTCGAGTGCAGCGTAAAGCTCGGCTGCCGTCGTTTGAGCATCCTCTCCGACATAATACTTCATCGTTGTGTCTATCGACTCGTGCCGCATGAGACCTTGAAAGACCAGAGGCATGACTCGACATGACCAGCGAAGCCCGAAGGAGCGTCGCAAATCGCGACTGGAAGCGTACGTTACACCCTCCCCCTTGCGGTCGACAACCACAGCAGCGGCTTCCCCAATTCGTGCAATCGTTTTACCAGACAGCGTTGGATTTGCCCTGTCGTTACCTTTCAGAATTCGGGACGGCTTCGGGTTGAATACAAAGCCCGTCAGCTGGTCATCAGGTATGGCCCGCAACAACTCAGCGAACTCAGCAGCAGCGGGGTAAGCGCGATCCTTCCCGCCTTTCTCGTGGTCGCCCGGTATGGAAAGAGAGACGTACTCATCCGACATATCAACCTGTAAACCGTCAGCATATTCGTCCCATGACAAGCTGAGAGCCTCACGAAGTCGCAGGCCCGACCACCACATCCCACGGAATCCCACGGAGGAAATTTCGCCAGGATTCTGAGACATTTTCGATCCGCTCGTTGAGCTCCCCAATTGAAACCACAAGAGCTGCCTGTTTTTCTGCATTTTTCTGGCGGGCGTGCCGCAGAATTGCCTGAGTCTTTTGGTTGGTATCGGGGGCACACACCACGTGTGGGACTTTGGCGAGCATCCGCTCGAATTCCATTTCCGCAATCGGCCTGCTCTTCATGAGCCTTTGGCCTTTTTCAAGAATATGAATTCCGGGACCTGGTTCAGCATCCCCTGCTTTTCAGTCCATTGCAGAATCGCTTTAAGGTGACGGCAGTGACTGTCGATAGTCGTTTCTTCACGACCAGTCAGGCGAAGTTCAGAGCGAAACTTGCAGCCCCAGCTTGTGTTGGTCTTGCTGAGCAGGAAATCTCTGGAAATCATCAAGTCACGGGCAACCTCGACCAAAGATTCAACCTTCAGATGAGTGCATCCCAAAGGAGCAACTGTCAAATATTGTGGCCGGAGGTTAAGTCAGGCGGCGTATTCCTGGAGGGTTCCGTCGACGAAAATCTATCCCTGGATGACGTGTGTGATTTGTTCGTAGCCTCGGAGCCTTCTCCATTTCTTTGAGGCGGACTCGACGAGTTTGAACATCATGGCCAGACTGGTTCGCCGTGTGCCGCTGCCTTCGGTTCGACGGTGTCTCAGTCGGATGATGGCGAGTTGCCACCCGGAGACCGGGCTCACGAAAGTCCCCGGAACGGCCATTTCAGCAGGCTCCCGCTCCAACGGGCAAAGCATCGCCGGCCGATTTGCTCTGTTCGGAATTCGTCGCGTGCTTCTCAGTGGCCGGACAGTCGGAAGATATCGTCAGAAAAAACGCCGCGTGAATCTCGCAGGAACCGCAAACCAGACGCACAGCATCGAAGATGTGGAACTCTGGCAGGTTCCCGGACTAATATTACTCGATTGTCGCAGCCTTCCGCCTGGTTGGGGCACAGACTAACAGACTAAGGATGCGTCAGACGAATGACACCGCGATCACCGTGCGCCCGTCGATGTAACAAAGGGCGATTTTGGATTGCACTTGCCCCCTGTCGCGCAAACCGAATGCACGAGCGATGCCGAGTGGGAATCGGTTTGGCTACGCCCGGCGATGTAATTCGTGTCAGTTACTACAGTTTCAGAGTCCAGATGATTCGACGGAGCCTACCATGCGGCGACTCACGGAAACTGAGGAAATATCCGATTGCTCAAGTTGCTGAACAGATCGAACTCGATACACGGCGTTGGAACGCTGATGGCGGCATCCGCAGGTTGGCATGGAACGGCCAGCACAGAATCAATGCTGCCTGGGTGATTCATCGAGTCACGGACTGCTATTGGTTCAATAGTCACAGAGTGGACACGTCGAGAGCGATCGGGAGTCTTAACCTGACTGATCACAGCGGCAGAATTGGATTCCACCGCACGAACTTGATCTGACGATGCAACGTCCGCGAATGGATCATCGGTGAGAGCAAAAACGCGGCTATTCGGGAGTCGCTGACCAGCTGGCTCAAGGATTTGTGGGCCGCGCCGAACTGGGGCGAAGGGAACTTTTAATTCCTTTGAGAAAATAAAGCGACGACCAGCCGCTGGTGCGTTTGAGTGTTGGCGAGGCATTTCAATGTGTGCACACTTCGCTGGTTCACCTCTCGTATTGTCGAACAAAGTGCGCTGCTGGAAACCTGCCGTATCAACTGGCACCAGGGCGAGTTGGCTGATTGCGAGAATGGTTCCCGGCAGAACCACAGCTACAGCGATGGCAATAGCCACGCGAGGGCTCAGTGACGACATCAGAAGTCCTTAATTACGCAAGTGACAGATAGAGCAGCAGCGACAACTGAGCTGAAGCGACGCCAGTGACGACAGGAACTGCAAGGTGGCGGAATTCCTGAAACAGTTTGAGTAGCACAGTGACCGTCAGCGCTGTGCCAATGAGCTTGAGCAGCAAGAACAGGGTGGGATCGTCACCGTTGATTCTGATGAGGTATCGCCCCACAGGATTCTGCTCGGTAAAGGAAATCACGTCGGCACATTGAATCACGAGTGCTGCGTCGTAGACTGAAACAGCCGCGATGAAGCCAACAACCACGTTGTAACACCAGTTTAAGCGACGAAATTCGGCATCCTGCAGTTGTAACGACATCATCTTTTCTGGCCTTTCGATGTGTGAGAACGGTGGACGACTCTTGAATCCATCGAATCATTAGAGATACCAGGTGTGAATCCGCGTTGACTTTGGGGCTAATTTCCGATGAGGTAGTCGACCGCATTGATACCAACCGCGAACTTCGAGCCGACGCTGCGCCGGCTCTGTCAAATTGCCTCGTGAAACTCCAGGTACGAAAGCAGCGAAGCGGCATCGCTCAATGTGTTAGACGAAAACCTGGGCTGCCAACGTACTGCTCGTAATTGACGGAGAAAGGCCGGCTTCCTCATCTGATAGAACAGGCTCGTCGTTGCGACATAGCGCCCGCGAATGCCAGTCCACATTTGGGAATACGGATTCGGTCGGAGGCGGGGGAGCCGACGTTATCCGCTCGTACGAGACTAGAAACTCGGTCGAGTTCAAAGTCATGCGATCGCCCGGCAGTATTGGTGCAACGGATACGGGGCGTCCGTTGATGCGTGTCGACTCGTCGGGGGATCTGTCGGTGACATACAGCGTGTCCCCGATCTGCGTGATCTCGCAGCATTCATGCAGGCCAGACGTGCCGATTCTGAATGGTGACCACTCGGCCGGATCACAGAGAGAGAACGGAAATCGATCGATCAGCAGAGGGCGATGCCGATCATTTTTTGATGAATCGCCGTCGAGTCGATAAAGTCGCAGTCTCACCTTGCAGTCCTCCAAAAGCTCCTTCTCTGGCAGGAGAACGTCCACAGGCGCTAGACGTCACCGTGATCCATCGGAGGCATTCGCAAAAGGCGTGCCGAATCGCTCACGGCAATTTCTCGGACCGCTTCCCAGTGACTCTCACCGTTGAACGACTTGAGCCTCACGGCTGAAAGTAAGGATCCAGAGACGCAAGAACTCACTGCTATCCGCACCCATTCCTGGATTGAGCGAGCCGGCTACGAAGCGCTATCTGTCCGACATCCAGCGGCGGCGGATCCGTCCACTGGTCCGGGATGCCTCAAGGCCGTTCCCGAAACTGCTCGTCGGACGTGCAGACACGCTCAGTTTCACACCATCAATCAGCCTACACAACAGTTGCAGTATGAGATGCACAAAGTTCCGAGGTCGCCTGACACTCTTCGCCGCCAACTGCGTCAATCTATGCGCGTGTCGGTCGACAAAACCGGAGCAGTTACACAGAAGTGGTTGCGTTCGTCGTTCTGATCGAGCGTCCGCGATCTCTGCCTGAAGCAATCGCGAACATGCCCAACACCACAGCACAGCACGTTCTTTTTCGCGCCGGCATCGAATTCAATTCTCTGCGAGAGGAATCCTGACCGAGCGAACCTGAATTCAGTCTATCGACCACGATTACCGGACCACCCAGCAAGCGAATTCAATGACGAATGACTTTGGGCATTGAATTTGCCTGTTGATGCGTTGGAAGTTTGAGAGACAGCGATGCGCGGCGGTCTCGTGTTTGACGGATGTGCGCTGAAATGTGAACTGCCGAAAGCACACCTGTCGCCGTTCCGGTGTCAGAACGCAAATCTACTGGGGCGAGCACCGTGGTCCGCCGAGACGTTAATGCAATCCTCATTAAGAAAAGTCCTGACCGGAACCGCCATCTTCTTTGTATCGGCAATCGTCGGGGTAATTGGCTATTGGCTGGCGGGATGGAGCCTGCTCGAAGCTATTTACATGGTCACGATTACCTTCTACGGCGTCGGCTATGGAGAAGTAAGACCGGTTGAGGACCCGGCGCTCAAGCTATTTACGATGGGCGTGATCATCACTGGTTGTACATCGTCGATCTACGTTGTTGGCGGCTTCGTCCAGATGATCGCGGAAGGAGAACTCAACCGTGTTCTTGGAGCGCGACGTATGACAAACGGTATCGAAAAACTCTCGGGCCACGTAATCGTCTGTGGCTTTGGCCGAGTCGGTCGAATTCTGGCCCACGAACTTGTCGAGGCTCAACAACCATTCGTCGTGATTGATACTGACCAGGAACGGCTCCGCGAAGCTGAATTGTCGGGCCTGTTCGTTTTAATTGGGGACGCGACGAACGAGAGCGTTCTTGAATCGGCCGGAGTTTGCCGAGCGAAAGTCCTCGCCAGCGTTTTGCCTGATGATGCAGCTAATGTATTCATCACACTGACCGCTCGCGAACTCAATCCAAGCGTTGAGATCATTGCTCGGGGACAGTCCCCGTCCACTGAGAAGAAACTGCTTCGCTCCGGGGCAACTCGCGTGGTACTGCCGGAAGCGATCGGCGCAGCGAGGATCGCACGTCTGATTACGAGACCTTCCGCCGAATACCTGCTGGCCAATGCGACCGATCAGGAATCGCTGAATGAGGACCTGTTGCAGATCGGCCTGCAGATTTGTGAATTCAGAATGTCGGCAAACTCGCCATTTGTCGGGCAGGAGCTATCAGCACTGTCGTTAGGGGCTGCAAATCAAAGCATTGTTATTGCGGTCCGCCACGAAGATGAATCAGTGACGCGAAACCCTGGAATGACCTATCTACTTAACGCAAATGACACGTTGATCGTGATGGCTCACGGTGAGGCCGTTCCACAATTGCGGCAGACAGTGTCACGTCATGAAATGGTCTATCGAGGTGCGCGCGGGTAACGGAAGCAACTCACTCTGGGCGATGATGCCGGTTCCGTGAGCAGTCGCAGCCCGGATATGTGCAAGCCTTAATTCCGCATTTGTGTGGTCGGTCCCGCAGATGGCGAACCCGAGTGCGTGGTCCACCCGGTATTGACTGCCGTCGATTGACGAAAAACGCGATTGGTCAGCCAGGCAGAGCAGTTGGCACAACCTTCGCTTAAGGCAGAGGCGATGCGGAGAGAGCCAGCAAGCGAATTGCGGCGTTGGTTACTCATCCATTCTAAAGACTGCCCGGAAGTGGTGGCAATTTTTGCAAGGATGCGAATTCCCCGGGGAGCGTCGTGCGCGGCGATCCTTCTCTCACAGAAAGAAGTCGACCCAGTGACCACGATTGAAACGGAAAAGAATGGTACTTACAGCTCTGCGAGCAATAGTCCGGCTGCAGTCGTGGGTTCGGCTCGCAGTGCCGCGATCGCTGCGGTCACGAACTATCGGCCCAGTGCACCTGCTATGAATTTCACGGAGTCGCCTGTCGCGAATCTATTCAACGCCAACGTGTTCTCCACGGCCGTGATGAAGCAACGACTGCCCAAGTCGGTCTTCAAATCTGTTATGCGGACTATTGAATCCGGCGAAAAACTTGACTGCTCGGTGGCGGACGTCGTGGCTTCCGCGATGAAGGACTGGGCAATCGAGAAGGGTGCGACGCACTACGCTCACGTGTTCTATCCACTTACCGGTTCGACTGCCGAAAAGCACGACAGTTTTCTTTCGCCCGATGGAGTCGGCGGCGCGTTTGCAGAATTCAGCGGTAAGCAGCTGTTCCAGGGTGAACCCGATGGTTCCAGCTTTCCAAGCGGTGGCATTCGAGCCACTTTCGAAGCTCGTGGCTACACAATCTGGGACGTCACCAGTCCGGCATATATTCTGGAAAACGCAAACGGGACAACGCTCTGTATCCCAACGGCATTCGTTTCCTGGACCGGAGAAGCGCTCGATAAGAAGACACCCGTCCTGCGATCGATGCAGGCGCTGAACACACAGGCTCAGCGGATCCTGAAACTTTTCGGGCATACCGATGGGGCTCTGGTGTCTTCGACAGCCGGACCGGAGCAGGAGTACTTTCTGATTGATCGCAATTTCTTCTTTGCACGCCCCGACCTGTTAAATGCCGGCCGAACTTTGTTCGGGGCCAAACCACCCAAAGGACAGGAATTCGACGATCACTACTTTGGTGCGATTCCAGAACGCGTACTGGCATTCATGCTGGAAGCGGAACGCGAACTGTTCAAACTCGGAATCCCGGTTAAGACAAGACACAATGAAGTCGCACCGGGTCAGTTTGAGTTAGCTCCAATGTTTGAGTTTGCCAACGTTGCGACTGACCATCAGCAGCTCACGATGACCACTCTAAGGCGGGTCGCCGAGAAGTATGGAATGACATGCCTGATGCACGAAAAGCCGTTCGCTGGCGTGAACGGTTCGGGCAAGCATGTGAACTGGTCGATGGGCAGCTCTTCCCAGGGAAACCTGCTCGATCCGGGCGAAACACCCCACGAGAATGCCCAGTTTCTCCTCGTCTGTGCGGCCATCATTCGAGCCGTGCACAAGCACCAGGGGTTGCTGCGAGCTGTCGTCGCCTCGGCGAGTAACGATCATCGCCTGGGAGCGAACGAAGCGCCACCGGCAATTATCTCGATCTTTCTTGGAGATCAGCTGACCGATGTCTTTGAGCAAATCAAGACAGGTGGAGCCAACTCTTCAATTCCCAGAGGCACACTGACCGTTGGCGTCGACGTGTTGCCGGCGCTACCAAAGGATGCCGGTGATCGAAATCGAACAAGCCCGTTTGCTTTCACTGGCAATCGATTCGAATTTCGCGCGGTAGGCTCCAATCAGTCGATAGCCGGCCCACTCGTGGCCATGAATACAATCATCGCGGAGTCGCTTGATTTCTGCGCCACCCGTTTGGAGGAGGCAACTGGTGGTAACCCGGACCTACTGCATAGCGAGCTTCAGAAATTACTCACGGAAATCATCAACGAGCATGGCGCGATCGTGTTCAACGGTGATGGCTATAGCGAAGCCTGGCATATCGAAGCAGAACGGCGAGGACTGCTGAATCTAAAGACGACCGTAGACGCTCTGCCGATGCTTCAGGCGAAGGACGTTAAGGAACTCTTTGCGACTTACAATGTTCTCTCTGAACGCGAATTAGAGAGTCGTCTTGAGATCTACCTTGAACAGTATTGTCTGACGATTGGAGTCGAGGCGAACCTCACGCTCGAAATGGCAACCACATCAATCTTACCAGCAGCCGTTCGATATCAGAACGAGTTGGCTTCGGCCTGCATTAATCTCAAAGCTCTCGACTATGAGTTCGACACCGACACCCTCGATCAAACTCGAACGCTGGTCATGTCGCTACAGGACAGTATCGCCCAGCTCAAGGCAGCTCTGGCTGAATCTGCTTCAGACGATCTGTTGGCCGAAGCAAGGCATTGCTGCGACGTCGTTTTACCGGCTATGAACAAGCTGCGAGGTTTTGCTGATGAATTGGAAGGAGTCGTGGCCGACGATCTCTGGCCACTGCCAACCTACCAGGAAATGCTGTTTATCAAGTAGTGACGTGACCGAAAGTTGCCACGACGAATCGCTGATCAGCAAACTGACCGACATGTCCGGAGCGGATGAAATACAGGATTCTCACCTGGTGCCTTCTCGGTAATTCCCGCCAGCCTGCGTTCGTGTCCAGCATACCGCTTAAGCGCGGGGCTCGGCACATGCGACCTTAGCCATATCAGGGAGGAAGCGTGCACACTCAATTACCGGAGACACGCACAGTCTGACACTCAACAAAACCGTTTCCGGGATTTTAAGTCCCGTGCGACTGCCTATTCCGCCACTCGACCGTAGATTGGTAGCCTGTCGTCTCAAATCCCGATTATCGCTCAAAGCAGCATAGTTCGGCGAGGAGGAATGTCGTTCACCCTCTCAACCAGAACGAGTGTTGCTTCAATGCAACATGCTGGAAATTCGTTTGTGCCTGTTTGTCAAGTTCGAAGGCTAGCTACCGGAAGGCTTCAGGTGAACCGTATCCAGCACTCTGTTCCACCCGCTGAATAATCCGATGATTCAGAGTCAGGAGTGACTTAAACGTCAATCCGGTGTTAGACTTGCGAGTCGGAAACCGGTGGTTTCCGTGTGCGAAACGTCGCTTCAGCACACTCGGATCCGGAGGAGTGACTTTGGTCGTCGCTCAATCTGCATCGCAATTCATCGAGGGTCTCCGGCGGAGTCGTCTCCTCACACTCGAGGAAATTGACGCCGCTGTCGAGCAGCTTGGGGTGTGCAACGACGACGCGGCCATCCCGACGGCGAAGGCGTTTGTGCGTGGGGGCATTCTGACCAGGCTCCAAGCAAGCCGGTTGCTCGAAGGGCAGCATCGAGGGTTCTTCATCGATCATTTTCGACTGGACGATATTCTTGGCTCCGGCGGCATGGGCTGGGTTTACAGCGCGACGAATCTCGAAACGAATGAGAAAGTCGCCATCAAAATGCTGACTGACAAGAACGACCAGGATCCCGGTCTGCTGACACGGTTTCAGCTTGAAGCGCGCGCCGGGCTGATGCTGAATCATGAGGCCGTCGTCCGAACTCAGTTAATGGGCCAGACTCCGGGCCTGTTCGGCGACATCCACTACATGGTGATGGATCAGGTCGAAGGTATTGGGATTGACGAGTTCGTTGCCCTGCTTGGCGGCCCGATCAAGTGGCGGCTGGCCTGCCATATTGCCTACTACGCTGGAGCTGGGCTTCACCATGCTCATCGGAAGGGTTTAATTCATCGAGACGTCAAGCCGTCAAACATCCTGGTCGATTCGCAGGCCAACGCTCGAGTGCTGGATTTTGGACTCTCGCAGGTTTCGAATGCCGACCATAGTGATGAGTTTTCGCTGGCGATGATCTTTGGACAGGACTGCCTGGGAACAGCCGACTACATCGCTCCTGAACAGGCAAGTGACAGTTTCACGATCGATCACCGTGCGGATATCTACTCGCTGGGAGCGACGCTTTACTACATGCTGACCGGGCAGGTGATGTTTCCTGATTGCAAGTCAAGAGCTGAAAAGATCGATGCTCAGAAGAATCGGACACCAGTCAGGATCCGAAGTCTTCGGCCGGAAGTACCAGCAGAAGTTGAAACCATCGTTAATCGGATGCTCGCCAAGGATCCTGCTGACCGGTATCCGACGGCGAAGATCATGTGTTCGAAGCTCGTCAAATTCGCGAAGCCGTCGAATATTCGATTCGACTTTCAAAAGGTGCTCGACCGCCGCTACACAATCGCGAAGCAGCGAGAAAAAATTCTCGTCGAACGAGCACGACAACTGTCCGAGCAAGCCAGTCAGACAACCGCAACTGAAGCTCGCTCAACGAGCACGCCGCCTTCTGCAGTTGAGACAGACTTTCACAAGGACACCGAGCTGAACGCTCCGGTCGACCAGCGTCCAATGCCGGCTCAGCCGATCGAGTGCCCATCGCTCGAAGCTGTCGATCCACCTCGTCGTGAACGCTGAACGCAACTGAAGATGCTCAGCGACCACCCGGGCGTTCCAGTCCGTGCGGCTCGCTCAGTGGGCCGTACAGTTCCGGACGACGATCGGCCAGACGATCGATTGCGTGCCGACCGACCTCCCTCACGACTCGTTTGTTTCGCGAAATTTCCGGATCGATGTCGGCATAGAGGATCGTTTCCGAATCGTCATCAGAAGCCGCCAGTGTCGAACCGTTTGGTGCACAGATTCGACTGCGACCGATGAAACGAAACCCTCGTTCTTCACCGACACGATTCGCCGCAGCAAAGTAAACGGCGTTTTCCATTGCCCGGGTGTTGAGCACGTGACTGGCAACGCATTCTGCTCCGGGCGGCCAGTTTGTCGGTAGAGCGATCAAGTCTGCTCCGAGCAGGGTCAAACATCGTGAGGCTTCCGGGAATGCAGAGTCGTAGCAGATATTCATGCCGATGCTGACGTCTCCCGCCTGATGAACAGCGAACGGTCGGTCTCCGTCGTCAACGTGCTGATCGACGCCCAGAAATGGCAGATGAGTTTTCCGGTAACTTCCGATAACCCCACCAGGGCCAACGAGAACGGCAGCGTTAAAGATGCGATCGCCGTCTCGTTCCAGCATTCCAAAGATGGCAAAGGCGTTCAGCTCGTTACAGTACGTGGCCACTCGTTCGGTCGCCGGTCCAGGAACTGACTGAGCAAATGGCATCGCTTCGTCCCGACTCTCAAAGCAGTAACCCGTGATTGCACACTCGGGAAACACGACAAGACGGGCTCCGTTACTGACCGCTTCCCGAAATCGATCGTCAATGGCCTGAAGATTTCGGTCGACGTCGCCAATTGTGACGTCCATCTGTACGGCTGCAATTTTCATGTTTCGAATTCTCCAGGACGAACCAGGCTAATCGTTTCATCAGGCATTTGACAGTTTTCTGCCAGGCTTTCGGAAATCTCTGTAAGGAATCCTACTGTGACACCGTCAGGACTTCGAATCGAGGCGTCGCAAGAAAGTCAGAGAACCGGAGTCAACCATGCTCAGGCGACGAGATCCCAACGTTTCGGGACGGTCTGCCGTAGTCACTGTGCTGGTCTCACCGGTTGTTGAGAAATCAGGACTCAACTATCCTCAACCGTTTACGTCGCAGAAGAATCTCGCGGAATTTGCCTGGCCTCTATCAACGCAGAAACCTGACTGACAAACGCTCAAGTGTTGAGACATTTTGATCGATGTTCAGCTGCCTGACGGGAATTGACAGGGGTCATGGAAGAGAAACTCTGGTATCTCAAACAAGCGAATCTCTTTGAACAGCTTTCCCCCGAAGAGCTTGCCAGAGTTGAGTCCCGCTCCCGCGTGCAGGTGTTTCCCCGCAAGGGAATCGTCTACCTGCCGAACGACTCGGGGCATTCTGTTTTCCTGCTGACTTCCGGGCGGATCCGACTTTACCACGTCACTTCCGAGGGTAAAGAAACGGTTCTTACTTTTATCGAGCCGGGTGAAATTTTCGGCGAGTTGTCACTGTTCGGGCAGGCTCAGCGTGAAGAGTTCGCTGAGGCGATGGAGAAGTCGACGATCGTCCGCATTCCCGGCGATGAAATGCAGCAGTTGATGACTGATCGCCCGCAAATCGTTCTGCAGGTCACTCGGCTGATGGGGCTCCGTCGGCAAAGAATGGAACGCCGTCTGAAAGCGTTACTGTTTCGCTCGAACCGTGACCGCCTTGTTTATCTGCTGCTGGAACTTGGTGCAAAGTACGGCAAACCATGTCCGGAAGGTCTCAACCTGGGCATCAGGCTGTCCCACCAGGACATGGCCAGCATGATCGGCAGCACTCGTGAAACGGTCACGGTGCTGCTCGGCGAGTTGCAGTACGCTCGCAGCTTGATCGTAAAACGACGACAGATCATCCTGACGAACCTTGAGCAACTGGCGAACGTGCTCGACGAAGTCACCCCGGAAGTTGAACGCCTGATTGAAAACTCCGCGCGGCGAGCGCAGCAGTCGACAACTCCTCAACAGCAACCCTTTGCGAAACGACGGATTCCCGAGTGAGCTACGATACTGTCATCATCGGTGCTGGCCTTTCCGGGCTGGCGGCGGGCATCAGACTTGCGTATTTCGATAAGAAAGTCTGCATCGTCGAAAAGCATTACACGATCGGTGGACTCAACTCGTTCTATCGACTGAGAAAGCGCGACCACGACGTCGGCCTGCACGCCGTAACCAACTACGCCGAACCGGGAACAAAGACCGGACCACTCAGCAAGCTGCTTCGACAGTTGCGGCTGCGGTGGGAAGACTTCGCTCTTTGTCCACAGATCGAATCGAGCATCGCGTTTCCTGGGCGAACGCTGAAATTCACCAACGATTTCGAATTCTTCAGGCAGCAGGTCAACGAACTGTTTCCCGCTCAGAAAGACAACTTTCAGAAGCTGCTCAACCTGATCGATGAACACGACGAACTTCACCTGAGCGGCGAAACAGCGTCGGCTCGCAAGGTGCTGGGCGAAACAATTACCGATCCCGTCCTGATCGACATGCTGTTCTGCCCGCTGATGTTTTATGGCAGCGCGACGGTGGGCGACATGGATTTCAGCCAGTTCGTGATCATGTTCAAAGCGTTGTTCTACCAAGGCTTCGGCAGACCATTGCGAGGCGTGCGGCTGATCCTGAAAAATCTGGCCAACCATTTCCGCCGTCAGGGCGGCGAGCTAAAGCTGCGCTGCGGCGTCAAAAAGATTTTGACCGAAGGCGGCATCACTACCGGGGTCGAACTGGAATCCGGCGAGATCATCGAAGCGAAGAACGTTCTGTCATCAGCTGGTTCCGCCGAAACGTTGCGGATGTGTGGGAACGTTCCTGCGGACTTTGAAGCAAAGAACCCTCCCGGCGAAATTTCGTACGCCGAGACAATCTTCTCGCTCGACTGCCAGCCGCAGGAACTGGGGCACGATCAGACGATCGTCTTCTACAACGACTCGGACGTCTTCAAGTATGAGCCGCCGAGCGAGCCGTGCGATGTCAGTAGTGGCATCATCTGCTCGCCGAACAACTTCCAGTATGGCGACGAGAAGCTCGACGAAGGGCGAATTCGCATCACATCGCTCGCCAGTCCGGCAGGCTGGATCAATCTTCCCGACGATGTTTATTACCCTCAGAAAGAAGAGTGGTGCAGCAGGATTGTCGAGTCCGCACTGCGGTTCATGCCGGATTTCCGTTCGCACGTCGTCGACACCGACGTCTTCACTCCCCGCACAATTACGAAGTTCACCGGCCACGCCAACGGAGCCGTCTACGGTGCCCCCAACAAGATCCGCGATGGTCGCACGCACCTCGACAATCTTTATCTGTGCGGAACCGATCAGGGTTTCCTCGGGATCATCGGTGCGATGCTCAGCGGCATCACCATTACGAACCTGCACCTGCTGAAGTAATTCGCCTGCCAGCTGTCACTAATCGATGTAGAGAAACTCGTTCGAACTCAGCATTAGCTGGCATAAATTCGCGAGAGCCAGCTCTGTCGCTTCCCGCTTGACGTTTTTCGCCTTCGGGTCAAACAGGTTGGTTACCGGCTTTGTCTCGACCGGCTTCGTGGCAAGCTGTTCTGTTTGAGCGTCAAGAAACTCGAGCGCCTCGTTGATCTCATTGTCGCTCGGATTTCGTGCAAAGGCGATTCGCCAGGCGTGTCGCACCTGCTCGCCAGTGTTTGTTCCGGCTTCGCGACGAACACGAACTGCGAAGTGTTCGGCCATTTCAACGATAAAATCGCTGTTCATCAAAAAGAGCGACTGCGTGGCGACGGTTGACGAGTTTCGACGTTCGCAGTTCGGCTCCATCTTTGGCAAATCAAAAGTGTCGAGCACTGTCAGCGGACGCGAACGTCTCCACTGAACGAAGATCGTTTTACGGAATTCTTCCGTCTTCAGAGGGATGACCGGCCCCGGACGTCCGGCATTGAGGTTCTCTTTTCCGATCACCCACTGACCGACGAGATCCGCCATCACCGGGACTGGCGGGCCGGCACGGCGATCATTCAACAACCCACCGGCGGCGAGCATTGAATCCCGCAACGTTTCGGCTTCAAGTCTGCGGATCGGAAACTGCCAGTACAACGTGTTGTCCGGGTCGACGATATGCGGGCTGTGCAACTCACTCGTTGCCTCCGAGTCTGTCCCATGGTCGAGTGAACCAACGACTCCCTGCTGGCGATAAACGCTCGACGTCATGATCAAACGATGCAGGTGCTTGGCGCTCCAGCCGCTCGACACAAACTCCGACGCCAGCCAGTCGAGCAGTTCCGGATGAGTTGGAAAATCCCCCAGCAGCCCGAAGTCGCCCGGCGTGTTGACGATGCCACGACCAAAGTGGTGCAACCAGATTCGGTTGACCAGAACTCGCGCCACCAGAGGATGACTGCCATCAGTCAGACGCTGAGCCCATTGAAGTCGGCGGCCGGTTGTAGGCAAAGACTCATCATTGATCGGAAGTTTTGCGTCGTCCGAGTTCTGCGACAGGACGGTCAAACCTGCGGGCTCAAGAGCCTGCTTCGGTTGTTCGTGGTCGCCCCTTGCGAACAGAAAAGTCTGCGGAACTTTACCCGGCGTTTCGGTCGTGGCGCGGATGAACTCTTCCTTCGGCTTCTTCGCTCGCAACGCAGTTGCTTCGTCCGACATCTTCTGCAGGACATCGGCGGCCTTTCTGTCGTAGAGGTAAAGTGAACCGGCTGAGACGTTTAGACTCGGGTGTTTCTTCAACAGCCGTTTCTGCTCGGTCGTTCGATCTTTGACTGCCGTGTCGCGAGCATTCCGGGCTTCGTCGCGAATGTCTTCCGGCAGTTTGGCGAGTTCCTTTTCAAAAGTCGCGGCGATGAACTCGTTCTGCTTCGCCGTTCGTTCGTCGAGAATCTTCTTTGCTTCCGCTTCGATTTCCGCAGCTGCTTTTCTGTCGGCGGCAGTGTAGAGCGAGATTCGCCTCGATGCTGGAGTTCGCCAGTTCTTTGGATCGTAAGCGGGTTCAAAGATGGCTCGAATTCGATAGTAGTCCGACTGCGGAATCGGGTCGTAACGATGGTCGTGGCACTGAGCACAGCCGACAGTCATTCCAAGCAGCGATGTCGAGACAACCTTCACCGTCTCGGCGATGACATCGTTCTTCGCGAGTTCGGCATCGTCAGCTCCTCCGCCTGTTCCGTCAGGAGCCATCCTCAGAAAACCAGTGGCGATGAGTTTCGCAATCTCTTCCGGAGGCAACTCGGCATACGGCGGACGGACCATTTCGTCGCCGGCCAGTTGCTCGCGGATAAACTCGTCGAACGGCTTGTCGTCGTTCAGTGACTGAATCACCCAGTCACGATACTTCCACGCCCACGGTCGCTCTTTGTCATCAACGGTGTAGCCTTCCGAGTCGGCGTACCCGGCGATGTCCAGCCAGTGTCGGCCCCAGCGATCACCGTAGTCGTGTGAGGCGAGCAGTTGATCGAGCAAACGATCGTAAGCGTCGGGCGATTGATCCTCGACGAAATGGCGAACGGCTTCCGGGGAGGGCGGCATGCCAACCAGGTCGAAGTAAGCTCGCCGGATCAAAGTAGTCCGATCAGCATCGCCAGAAAAGTCGAAGCCTTTCTCTTCAAGACGGCTGAGAACAAACGCGTCGATCGGTGATCTGACCGAATCCGGATTTTCGACCGCCGGCGGCGCGGGGCGATCGATCGGTTGGAAAGACCACCACGCTCGCTCTTCTTCCGTAATCAGATCCGCATCGGTCAGGACGTCCGGTTCCGCCCGAGCGGTCACAGCTCCGGACGCAACCCAACGAGCAATCACCTCGATTTCGGAAGCGGGAACTTTCTTTGCGGGATCATCTCCCGGCGGCATTTCTCCGCTGCGCAGCCGCTCGACCAGCGGACTTTTATCCGGTTTGCCCGGAATAATGGCCGCTCCGCTTTCGCCACCTTTCGCCAGGTGACGACGAAGTCGGACATCGAGGCCGCCCTGGATTTCCTCTTCTTCGCCGTGACAATGGAAGCAGTGAGTCTTGAGGATCGGGCGAATGTCCCGTTCGAACGTGAGCTGGGCATTCGGCGCAACGGAGTTGATGTCCGAGTCCGCAGCCTGAATCGACGAGCCGCTTCGCGCGTAAGCCAGAAGAATCGCGACAACGAAATGGGTGAGGGCGTTAGGTCTCATGGCGGGTTCTTCCCTGGGCAGGAAGGTGAAATCAGGTGAGGCGTTCAGTGAATCGTGTGAAACACCCCACGCGGGGAATGACCAGCGTCGCCGAAATCGACTTTCGTCGTCAACTGAAAAGCAAATCTGACAGCGATGAGTGATCGCCGCGTTCTCGTGTCCGGCCTGCGGTTTCGGTCGAACGGTCCTTACCTGCTCATCCAGCTTTGCGAGTGCTGACATCTCGCGCGGTCATGACACAGCGTCGGGTTGTGACAGTTGAAGAGAAATCGGACTCCGGAGCGTTCAGGAAACATTTCGCATCTCTGCGGCAATGACGCGATTTCGTGAGCTATGTTCAAACGACAGGTTTCATCCGGAGCAGAAGGTCTGCTCTTTTCCCTGTGAAGCCAGGAAATTTGTCCTGAGGTCAACGGAACATGCCCGCACCGTCTTTTGCCCAGCGAACCCGTGGCGAAAACGCCGCCAACGATCTGGAAACACTGAAACGAACTATTCACGGAAAGCTTGTCGAGAAGCTGGACCTTTCTCGACTCGGCGATCTTGAAGGCGACACTCTACGCCGCGAGATTCGACTGGTCATCGAGCATCTTTGCGATACCGAAAATCCGCTGTTGAACCGTTCGGAACGCGAACGTCTGATCGAAGAACTACTCGACGAAACTTTTGGTTTCGGTCCGCTGGAAATGCTCCTGAAAGAGCCCGGCGTGGCTGACATCATGATCAACGGTCCGAAACACGTCTTCGTCGAAAAAGACGGTCGTATTCAGCGACATAAAGTCACGTTTCGTGACAACGATCACTTGTTACAGATTCTCGACCGCATCGTGTCGAAGGTTGGTCGGCGAGTCGACGAAACGTCCCCGATGGTCGATGCTCGACTGCCGGACGGCTCTCGACTGAACGCGATCATTCCGCCGCTGGCTCTGGATGGCCCGTCGCTGACGATTCGAAAATTCGGTTCCAACCCGCTGACTCTGGAAGACCTGCTCCGTTTCGGAGCATTCACACCCGAGATGGTCATGGTTCTGGAAGGGGTCATCAAGGCTCGACTGAACTGTATTATCAGCGGTGGTACCGGTTCGGGAAAAACGACGCTGCTCAACACCCTGTCCAGCTTCATCCCGAATGATCAGCGAGTGATCACAATCGAAGATGCCGCCGAACTTCAGCTTCAGCAGGAACACGTGCTTCGTCTGGAGACTCGCCCACCGAATATCGAAGGCAAGGGACGCATCGGGGCGACGGACCTCGTGAAGAACGCACTTCGTATGCGACCTGACCGGATCATCATCGGGGAATGTCGAGGCGGCGAAGCACTCGACATGCTCCAGGCGATGAACACCGGTCACGAAGGTTCGCTGACGACAATCCACGCCAACACACCTCGCGACGCCGTTTCGAGACTCGAAACGATGATCACGATGGGCGGCGTGGAATTGCCGTTGCGAGCCCTGCGAAATCAGTTTGCCTCGGCCGTTGACCTGATCATCCAGGTCAACCGACTGCAGGGCGGTCCGCGAAAAGTGACACACATTACGGAGGTGCTCGGCATGGAGGGTGACACGGTCATCATGCAGGACATCTTCAACTTCAACGTCACGGGTGTTGACGACGAAGGTCGAGCTGCCGGCCACTTCGCCGCCTCAGGCGTTCGGCCCGGATTCATGGCAAAGCTCGAAGCCTCAGGAGTTCGATTGCCAGCCAACCTTTTCAACGCTCGACAACTCAACTGATCCAGTCGGGGATTCGACGCGAAAGTACAACAGCACCACTCAACAACTGAAGAAATCGCTGACTGAAAAATCGTTCCGCACGACTGGCACCGCGCAGCGTCGCCTTGCTCGTCGTGCGGCGATTTCTTCAGTGGAGCCAACTCTGCGACGGACAAGGTGAGATGAAATGAGCAGCTACCTGATCATGTTCGGCATCTTCGCGGCGGTCACCATTCTGGTCGGCGCCATTTTCTACCTGTTGTACGACGCCAGCGCGTCGACGACGGAAGATCGACTCGAGATTCTGACCGGTAAGAAGACAGCTCGAGCCGAAGACCACGGCATCATGAAGGAAGATCTGGCCGCTGCAGGAAGTGGTGTCACCCGATTCCTGGGAAAGCTGTTCGAAGGGATCGGTAACATCGGTCTGTTTTTCGAACAGGCTGACTCACCAATCAGACCAGACATGTTTTTCCTGATGAGCTTTGTGTGCCTGTTTCTGGGGGCGGGTGTCGGGTGGGCAAGCCGAGCGCCGATGCCCTTATGGCCCGTCTTTGCGATTGGATTTTCACTTTGCCCGTTTATGTGGCTCTGGATGCGTCGTCGTAGTCGCTTCAAACGATTCGCCAAACAGTTGCCCGACGCGATGGAACTGATCGCTCGCGCCCTGCGTTCCGGTCATTCGCTCAGCCAGGGCATCGCCGTGGTTGTCGAAGAAATGCCGACTCCAGTCGCGACGGAATTCATGCTTGCTTACGAAGAACAGAACCTTGGGGTGCCCATCGAAATGGCCCTGAAGAACATGATGAAGCGCATGCCGAACATGGACTTGAAGTTTTTTGTGACGGCAGTCGCGATTCAGAAACAGGCCGGTGGCGACCTTTCAGAAATCCTCGACAAGATCGGATACATCATCCGCGAGCGTTTCAAGATTATGGGCCAGGTCATGGCTCTGACCGGCGAAGGTCGAATGAGCGGAATCGTCCTTCAAGCGATGCCGATCGGGTTGTTCCTGACGCTGTACTACATGAATCCCGAGTACGTGATGCTGCTTTTTCAGGATGAACTCGGCAAGCAGATGCTGTTTTACGCAATCGTGATGCAGATTCTTGGAGCATTCGCCATTAAGAAAATTGTCGCGATCAAAGTCTGACCTCGATCCGAAAAATTCAGTCGCTGCCGCTCACGTAAAACTGTCGCCCTCCCCACACTGGACTTCCGTTATGGATTACACCGTTCTTGGACAATTCGCTGTCTTTGGTGCCGTCACAATCATGCTGTGGGCGATGTTCACGGTCTTCACCGGCGATTCATCCCGCGCGACAGAGCGGCTGGATCAACTGAAAGATCCCGGCAGCAAGTCAGCGGATCGGGCCGAGGGCTCGAATTCGATGACCATGCTGGAGAAGGCCGCGCCGACATTGTCGAAAGCATTCGAGCCGAAATCTGAACTTGAGCAAAGCGAACTTAAGGTGAAGCTCGCCAACGCGGGTTTCAACTCGCCGAATGCGCCGCAGTTGTATGCGGGAGCGCGCGCCGGGCTGGGAATCATCTGCGCAGTCGCTGGTGGAGCCCTCGGCTATTTTCGCTGGGGCGTCAACATGCAGGGCATGATGGCACTGGCAATTACGGCGGCGATTGGTCTGTACGCACCTGCGATCTGGTTGTTTCTGATCCGCAAAGGACGAATGGAACGAATCTTTCTTTCGCTGCCCGACCTGCTTGACCTGCTGGTTGTCTGTGTAGAAGCCGGACTCGGTCTGGACGCTGCAATGCGTCGAGTTGCTGACGAACTGGCGGACTCTGCCCCCGACGCGAGCTACGAGTTCGCCATGTGCAACATGCAGCTTCAGATGGGGATCCCCAAGAAACAGGTGCTTCATGATCTGGGTATCCGATCCGGTGTCGATGACATGAAGGCTCTTGCAGCCATTCTGATTCAGGCCGAGAAATTCGGATCGTCCATCGCTCAGGCGCTGCGAGTTCAGTCTGACACGATGCGAGTCAAGCGAAAGCAAATGGCTGAAGAGAAGGCTCAGCAGACATCAGTCAAGATGATCGTGCCGCTGGTCATCTTCATTTTCCCTGGCGTGTTCGTAGTCATCGTCGGCCCTGCGGCGATCATGATGATCAATAATCTGCTGACCGAATAACGCAGCCGATCGACTTCGGAATCCACCATAAGACGCTTTCTCAGAAATGATCCTCATGCAGCTGAAGTGGGCAAACTCTGAACATGAGTATCCTTATTGTGAGTTTTGCCGACGGTCACGTGGCCCAAATCTGGCCTCGCCCTGATTTGTAGAAATTGGCTAATCTTCCGTTTATCCGACACGCATGGAATGCGCGCCGGCTGGATGTTTCCGGTTGTCGCTCGACGACAACGGCGAAGATTCATCACAGAACCGCCCTTCGATCACCTGACACGGATGTCATGTCGTCAGCACAAGCCCCACGTCGACCGACGATTATTCACACGTTTGGACAGCTCATTGTCGAGTTCGTTCAGGCGGTTGGGGATCTTGCGCTGTTCGCCGCGTCGATGCTTCGCTGGCTGTGTCGCGGACTTCCTCGCAGCACCGTCGTGACCGAGACCATGTACGAAGTCGGTGTTCGCAGCATTCCTGTCGTGATGATTACGGGGATGTTCATCGGCATGGTGCTGGCCGTGCAGGGCTATCAGCAGTTCCATCTGATGCGAATGGAAACTCGCATGGGAGCCGTAATTAACATGGCCCTCGTTGCCGAACTCGGCCCGGTTCTGGCTGCGACGATGCTCGCAGGTCGAGTCGGCAGTGCGATGGCGGCTCAGCTTGGGACCATGCGGGTTACCGAACAAATCGACGCACTGCGAGCCCTCGGTGCCAACCCAATTCAATATCTGGTCGTACCTCGTTTTCTGGCGTGCTTCCTGCTGATTCCGCTGTTGACCGTCCTGGCCGACGCCATCGGGGTAGCCGGCGGCTGGATGTTCAGCACGCAGGTACTCGGAGTCGACTCAACTTACTACTGGCATTACTCGACGGAGTACGTCGCTGCCTGGGATGTCTTTGCCGGCATTCTCAAGAGCATGTTCTTCGGAGCGGCCATCGCGCTGATCGCCTGCCACCGAGGATTCAACTGCGGCTCCGGAGCGGAAGGTGTCGGCCAGGCTGCCACCAGTTCTTTCGTCCTGTCGTTTGTCGTGATCCTCGTGCTGGACTTCTTCCTCGGAATGTTCCTGAACGAAATCTACTGGACACTCTGGCCCGGCCCTTCGTCCTTCGTTTGAAAACCAACCACCAACCACCATGACCGTACGAGACCCATTCAGCGACCCATTCACCGGCGAAGAATCCGGTCGATCGATCATCGAGCTGCGCGGAATCTCCAGAAGTTTTGGTTCTCAGGAAGTTCTGCGAGACGTTTCCCTCGACGTCCGAGCCGGTGAAACGGTCTGCCTGATCGGTGAAAGCGGCTGCGGGAAGAGCGTCACGATGAAAATCATGGCAAGCCTCATGCAGCCAACTTCGGGCGACGTTCTGTGGAACAACGTTCCGATCAGGGAACGCAGTGATGAAGAACTCGTGCGCGATCGACTGCGTTTCGGATATCTGTTTCAGGGAGCGGCGCTGTTCGACAGTCTCAGCGTGTTTGAAAACATCGCGTTCGGGCTGCGACAGAACACAAAGATGTCCGACAGTTTCCTCGAAGAAATCGTGGCTGAGCGACTTAAAGATGTCGGCATGTCGCCGGCCAGTGCGACCAAAATGCCTTCTCAGCTTTCCGGCGGGATGCGGAAACGCGTCGGCCTTGCCAGAACGTTGGCGCTGATGCCGGACATCATTCTTTACGACGAACCAACGACCGGTCTCGACCCGATCATGATCGACGTGATCAACACGCTCATTCTAAAAACCAGAAAAAGACGACCGGTCACCAGCGTGATTGTCACGCACGAAATGTCGACCGTCCGTAAAGTCGCTGATCGGGTCATCATGTTTTATCCACTCAGCCGGTTGCAGCCGGGCGAATCTCAGATCGTCTTCGAAGGCACACCGGAAGAAGCGTTTTCATCCGACGACCCCAGAGTCGCGCAGTTCGTCTACGGCGAAGCCGGCGAACGCATGCAGGAACTCGCCCTTCTCTAACAGCAGGCCAACGAATTTCATTCTGAAAAATTTCAACAACGAAATACACGAACGACGCGAAAACCAGTGGCCAGTTTCAATGCCGGTCGCCGGTCACAACGACATGAATTTCCTTTCGTGTTTTCAGCGTCTTTCGTGGTTCCTGAAATCAAAAACGTAAAAACAAAATGACTGAACGACAGCTTCAATTTCGAGTCGGCCTGTTCGCCATCTGTGCCCTGGGCATCATGGCGACGCTGGTATTCCAGTTTGGTCAGGTACGTTCGCTGCTGAAAAAGCAGTACCAGGTGCTGATTCATTTTGACTCTGCGCCGGGCGTGCTCGAAGGTTCCCCCGTCAGACTCAATGGAATTCCGATCGGCGACGTTGAGAAGATCACCCTCGACCGACAGCGTGGCGGCGTCCTGCTGACATTGTCAATCGATGAAAAGTACTCGCTACGCAGCGACTCGATTCCGAGGCTTCAGCAGTCGCTGCTCGGCGACGCAGCCATCGAGTTCACCCCCGGTATCAGTCCGACAGACTTCGATCGGCAGACCATACTTGAAGGAGAAGCACCGCCCGACGTGATGGAAATCGTGCTGGGCATGGAAAAGCAACTGGCGACGACCATGTCTTCCTTCGAAGCGACCAGTCGCGAATGGCAGTTGCTTGCCCGCAACATGAATTCGCTCGTCGAAACAAACCAGGGCAGTCTGCACGAAGTCGTCGAACGAACAGCTACGTCGCTCGACGAATTCACCAGAACGATGCAGCGAGCCGGCGCCGCCTTCGAAAACACGAATCGTGTAATCGGCGATCCGCAGACAGTAGCCAACCTACAGAAAGCTTTGGCGGGACTTCCGCTGATTGTGAGCGAAACCCGGCAAACGATCACGGCCATGCGACAAACCGTCAGCTCGATCAATGGCAACCTTCGCAACATTGAAAATGTCACCGAGCCACTGGCAAAACACACAACATCTATCGTTCTTCGCCTGGACAACAGTCTGTCGAACCTGGAGGCAATGACGGGCGAACTCCGAGACGTGGCTGAGATCGCCTCGAAGTCAGACGGTTCGCTGAAACGATTCCTGTCCGACCCGAATCTGTACGACGACCTGGAACGTTCCGCCTCGTCACTGGCTATCCTGCTGAGAAATCTGGAGCCAATCGTTCAGGACATGCGTGTCTTCACCGACAAGATCGCTCGACGTCCTGAAGTCCTGGGAGTCGGCGGCGCGCTACGTCCAAGTTCCGGCCTGAAGGACGAAGAGATCCGACAGGCTGGCTTTGAGAAACCGAATTGATCGATGTCACTCGAAGATTCCCAATCCGAACCCGATGCAGGCGACGATCTGGCTTCAGCCGAGTCTGAAGACGAAACCGTCGCGTACGGGGAGTCGGACAACTGGGGCGGCAACGACCTGGAAGCCGCTTATCGCAGGGCTCTGGAAGCGAACGACGCCGTCGAGTGGGAATTCGATCATCTCGCCCCAACCGAAGCGGAGTCCGCGAATGAAAAAAACGAATCGGACGCAGACGATGCCAATCTGACTGGAGATGCGGCAGTCTCTGGAGTGACAAACTCCGAACCAGCCACCCCGCAGGAAAGCCCCCCGGATCCAGTTCCGCAACGAGTCACCGCCCGGCAGGTCATCGAGGCTGCCATCTTCGTCGGTGGAGAACCGCTGACCTCGAAAAAACTCTGCTATATGCTGAAAGGCGACTACGACCTGGACGCTGTGGAACGGGCCATCGAAGACCTGAACCTGCAATACGTCGACGAAGCCAGACCATACGAAATCCGGCTCGGCGAAGGTGGTTACCGGATGGTGCTCCGCGAAGAGTTCGAGCGAATCCGCAACCGCGTTTTCGGCATTGGCCCGCGCGAGGTCAAACTTTCTCAGGACGTCCTGGAAACTCTGGCCCTGGTCGCGTACCGGCAACCAATCACTCCGGAAGAGATCGAAGAACTCGGCAAAGCAAAGCCTGGTCCGTTACTTCGACAACTGCTACGCCGCGAATTAATCTCGCTGGAACGCGACCCGGAAGACCGCAAACGAGTGACTTACTCAACGACAAAACGGTTCCTGTCGCTGTTCGGCCTGGGAAGCCTCGACGAACTCCCACAGGCTGACGAACTCGCCTTCAAATAGGCTGCTGTTCGTGAGCGCGCTACTCAAACTTCAGCACGTCCAGCACGCTGGAATGGCTGTCAGTCCAGAGCGATGCGTTTCTGCGTGGCGAATGCCAGTCTTTCAGTTTGGCGAGTTCTGCGATCAGTCGTTCTGATCGAGATATCACGACGGCATGAGTGGGACGCTGCCCTTGAGCCAATTCCAATTCTGTGGTGGCAGATTTGATCGAGGCTAGTGCTGGCAGATTTCGTTCGCTGGCGTAGCGGCCTGGCACCGGTTCCAGATCCATGTGTCGATTTGAAATGTGAATGATCAGCGTTCCATCGATCTTGAGCCGCGACATGAAGATGTCCAGCGCGTCCGCTGTCAGCAGGTGAATCGGGATGGAGTCCGAACCAAACGCGTCGAGCACAATCACGTCGTACGTGCCTTCTTCGGCCTCAGCCAGTTTGATCCGACCGTCGCCGATGATGACTCGGTGCCTGCCTTCGCCGCACGACAGGTAGGTAAACAGATTCGGATCCTGGGCGATGTCTCGAACCGCCGGATCGATCTCGAAGAAGTCAAACTGGTCCCCCTTCTTCGAGTACGTCATCAACGCGCCGGAGCCAAGTCCGATCAACGCAACGCGGCGGGTGTCTTTGTCGGAACCGGCCAGAGTCAGAGCCTCTCCGATCGGTCCGGTCGGCACGTAGTAAGTCCGCGGAATCTTCTGCAGTTCTGACGGTGTGATTACCTGCTCACCGTGGATCGTTGTCCCGTGAGCCAGCAGGTGGACTCGCAGACTGATGTCGGCGTCTTCTTCGAAAGTGACTTCATGAACGCCGAAAAAAGTTCGCTTTCGAGCCAGCGAGTTTGTATCGGGCAACAGCGCCGGAGGAATCAGAACCAATGCCAGTGCCAGCGCAATGCCTCGCGAGTTGTTCATCAGGAAGAACACACCCAAAGCGGCAAAGCCGATGAACTGCGACGTCGTGGCCAACGACGAAGCCCAGATGTGAACGAAGCAGGCGACCATCCCCGTGCCACACAGGATGATTGTTCCGACCACCCGGATGGCTCGGAAAAATGCGCCGGTACCGACGACAGCACATTCCTGCTGTGTCAGCGCGGCGAGGACGAGTATCAGTGGAAATTCGACGTACGAGGGAAAGACGGCGGGAGCGATGATCCCAACCAGCGTTCCCCCCAGGCAGCCTCCCAGCGACATCCAGAAGTAGTATTCCGTCAGATGTCTGGTTGAAGGGCGATCCGCTGCCAGCTCGCCGTGCAGGACGATGCCGCAAATCAGAAAAATGATGATCTCGATTCCGGCTCGCAGTTGACTGCCCGGTCCGGCCAGAGACATCCACGCCGCCACCATCAACGCCGGAAACAGAATCGGCAGCAGCCACTCAAACTTCAACAGCGGTCGTCTCGCGAAAGCGTTGATGTAAGTTGCCAGGTAAGCAACCAGTGGCAGCACCCAGAACAACGGCACGGCTGCCACGTCAGTCGTGATCCGAGTCGTGACGGCCAGCATCATGGCTGACGGAACCAGAGCCAGAACAACCCATCGCAACCGGCGCAGCGTTGTCATAGGACGTTCGACCAGTTTCGTTCGCGAAACGGATTCCTCGCCGACCGAAGTCGGATCGGAATCGACATCCGAGGCTCTGGCCCGTCCGCCCTGAAGCTCGCTCCAGGTCAGAACACCACACAGAATCGTAAGGCCGACGAGCGTTCCGTAACCGATCGACCAGGTCAGCCCCTGCGAATGGATGTCGAACAACCTCTCCACGACGAACGGGTAAGCCAGCAGTCCGAGAATGCTTCCACAATTGCTGATCGAATAAAAGAAGTAAGGATCGCGAGCCAGTTTGTGTCGAGAGCTGCTGAACCAGTGCTGCAGCAACGGGGTCGTTGTCGAAACTGCAAAGTACGGACCACCAATCGACAGGGTTAGCAGCATCAGCAGCCGCAGCGCGGGCGAACCGGAAGCCGCGTTGGCGTCCAGGAACCTCAGACCGACCGGCAACTGCGCGAGTGTCAGCAACAAGACCAGACAATGCACGGCGATCTGTTTCCCAGGTGACAGCCATTTGGTCGACACCCAGGTGTAGCAATACCCAAGCAGAAGCGTTGCCTGAAAGAACACAGTGCAAGTGTTCCAGACCGAAGGCGATCCGCCGAACTCAGGCAACAGCAGACGCGCGAACAACGGCTGAATCAGAAAGACCAGCCCGGCACTCAGAAAAACGCCTGCCGAACAGGTAATTAGAATTCGTTGGCTCATCGGTAGAACAAATCTCGATCGGACGGTCGCCAGTCAAAACGAAAAGATCATGGTAGTCGTAGAGAATCTGTCGGGTAACCTGATACTCCCTTTGAGTAAGTCAGGCAAAGCCTGACCTACAGAATTATTCATTCAGGATTCGTTCACTTGTCCGGCATGTTTCGAAAGCTGCTTGGAGATCGCGGCGAACGAGCCGCCGGGAAGTTTCTGCGTCGTGAAAAACGAATGCGGATTCTCGCACGGCAGTTTTCAACCAGATGGGGTGAACTCGACCTCATTTGCCTGGACGGGGATACTGTTGTTTTTGTCGAAGTCAAAACTCGCAAGTCCAGCGAGCACGGGCACCCCACCGAAGCAGTCACGAAGAAAAAACAGCAGAATCTGACGAAGGCTGCGCTGTACTGGTTGAAGAAAAAAAAACTGCTCGAGCATCGAACTCGTTTTGATGTTGTTTCCGTCGTGTGGCCTGACGGCGAGAAAACTCCGATAATAGAGCACTTTGTCAACGCCTTCGACGCTGCCGATGTCGGGCAGATGTTCTGACGGACCGAGCGTTTCCGGCGTGAGATCGACGAGTTCCGGCTCGCGTGACTCCCGGTCGGGCACGGCTATAATCCGCCCCTTCGTCGTCATTCAGCAAATTAATTCGCGCGAAAACGCACAACGAGGTTTCAGAGGATGGAAGCGGAACTCAAACAGAGCTGTGAAGATCTGCTTGAGCGGATTGCCCATCTCAAGGCCTCCCTCGACCTGGAAGGTCAGCAGAATCGCCTGGCCGAAATCAACGAGAGGATGGCCGCGCCCGGTTTCTGGGACGATTCAGAAACGGCACAGAAAACAACGACGGAACTCAGCAGTCTCAACGCATCGATCAAACCATTGAAAGCTCTGGTGCAAGGCGCCGAAGAGCTGGAAATCCTCGTCGAGTTCGCCGAAGAGGACGATTCGGACGAGAATCTCAACGAAATCCAACGGCAGATCGAACGCATCGAAGTCGACCTTGAGCAGGTCGAGCTGAAAGCGATGATGGGCGAGCCTGAAGACACATGCGGCGCCTACGTTCAGATTCAGGCGGGTGAAGGTGGCACCGACGCGGCGGACTGGGCCGAAATGCTGCTTCGCATGTACGCTCGCTGGGCCGAGCTGAAGGGCTTCAAGGTTGAAGAGCTGGACCTGTCGCCAGGGGAAGAAGCCGGCATCCGCAGCGCGACGATCGCCATCCGTGGCGACTACGTTTACGGATACATGAAGGCCGAAATCGGCGTTCACCGTCTGATCCGCATCAGCCCGTTCGACTCCGCAGGTCGGCGTCAGACGTCATTCGCAGCCGTCGATGCAACTCCTGAAATCGACGATGCCATCGGAATCGATATTGATTTTGCGGATGACAAGATCGTTCGGGAGGACACTTATCGCTCCAGCGGAGCCGGCGGCCAGCACGTCAACAAAACGGATTCCGCGATCCGCCTGACGCACATTCCATCGGGCGAAGTCGTGCAGTGTCAGAGCCAGCGAAGTCAGCACAAGAATCGCGCGCAGGCTCGCAAGATGCTGGCGGCGCGACTGTACCAGGTTGAAAAAGACAAACGCGATGCCGAGAACGCCGCCAAACGTGGCGCGAAGTCACGCATCGGTTTTGGTGGAGAAACGATTCGCCATTACGTCCTGCATCCGGATCAGTATGTCAAAGATGCTCGGACGGGCCACAAGTACGGCAACCCAATGAACGTGCTCAACGGCGAGAACCTCGATTCATTCATCGAGGCGTACCTTCGCTGGACGATCGGTCGCGAATAAGTCGTCGCTCACCTGCCAGCAACTGAGGCGAGAGTGGCACAGGAACTAACATTCGGCCAATCATCGACCGGTCCTTACAGCGGTCCGCTGGTCTGTGAATTTATCGTTGAACCGTTCTTCGGCGGGAAAAGGATCGACACGTTTCTGGGCAAACATCTCAGGAACTACTCGCCGTTCCGCCTGCAGCGAATGCTCAAAGCCGGTTGCGTTACCGTGAACGATGCTCCTGCCGAGACTTCACACCGCGTCCGCCCGAACGAACTGATCCGGATCAAACTGGTCAGCCCTCCCGACCATGTCGCTGTTCCGGCTCCATTGCCGCTGGAAGTGATCTACGAAGATCCCTGGTTGCTCGCCGTTAATAAACCGCCTGGTCAGATCGCTCACCCCGGCGGCGAATTCGAAGGAAAGACGCTGCTGAACGCGATCCAGTTTTACTTCGACCAGCACACTCCATTACCCGGCCTGATTCGACCAGGAATCGTGCATCGCATCGATCGTCAAACCAGCGGAGTCATGATCGTCCCGAAGCATCATCTCCCGCATCGAAAATTGACTCAGCAGTTCACGCGTGGCGAGATTTCAAAAACCTACATCGCGATTCTCCGAGGCCGCCTGTCTGAAGACTCCGGCCTGATCGACCTGCCCATCGGAGTCGTCCCTAACCCCAACTGCACGCTGAGTTGCGCTAAACCGATCGCCGTCGATCCAAAATCGGCTCGAACCCGTTTTCAGGTTCTGGAACGTTTCCGCGATTACACGCTGGTGGAAGCTCGACCGCTAACCGGAAGACACCACCAGATCCGCATCCACTTCGCCGAGATCGGCTACCCGCTGCTGGCCGACGAGTTCTACGACCGTTTCGGCGTCATCAAAGACGGCACTCCGCTGGAGTTGTCTGACGAAGAAACGACGTTCGCTGAGCCAGACTTCGACGCTGCCCCCACAGACGCCGATTCAAACGAACCATTCTACGACCCGAACCTGCCACTTCGAAGGCACGCTCTCCACGCCGCATCGATCCAGCTCGACCATCCCATCATGCAGATGCCCATCGCCTTCGAAGCACCATTGCCAGACGACATGCAGGAAACGCTGACCAAACTGAGAGGCAATTGATCTCGCCAGCACAGGGCATGTCACTTCCCGAGTCTGTGAATCGTGTTGTGAATCACGCCGGAGGCTGACTCGCCGTTTGCACCTCTCAACGCGTATCGAATTTCCATACCCCATGTTGGAGCCACGTCGGGGACGACTAATTCGATCATTCTGCCGTCGTCGGCAACGGATGCTGATTCGATCGTCAACTCGTGCTCGTCGTAATGTTTCGATCCGTAGTTGGCGGACCGTTTGAGTGCCCAGACTTTGATGCGGTAGTTCTTCGAGTCGGCCGCAGATTTTTTGTTGACCGGGTCGGACAGGGCGATAGTGACTCGGCGCGGTGCCGCCTTCAGGTTGAGCGGTAAGTAAGCCGGCTTGCCGGTGTAACGGATTCGGTAGATGCCGCCGGACTGTTGCTGAGCACTGCCCCAGGCGACCATTCCGCAGGCATAAAGCTGACCGTCGTGCGGGTTAAAGCGTCCTCGCATCAGACCGGTGGGAAACTGTGGAACGGGCAGCTCACACATGCCGCCCTGCATCTGGCCGCTCAATTCTTCATGAGGGACGACGAAGATTTTTCCATACCCGTACGACAGATTCAGCAGCATCCCCTTGAACGGCCCCCACGCTTCCGAGTCGCACCACAACAGCTCAGCCGGTGACCGATCGAACGCGTTGGTAATCCAGCAGAGCGGCTGCTCCATCGCCTCGTTCGATGAGTCTGTCACGTCGTGATAGCCGAACATGTTTCCGTAGAAGCCGCCCTCGCGGACCCAGTTGATACGGTTTTTCGGATTCCAGTGCCCTTCCTGGTCGGTGACGATGAACGAGCCGTCCGGGTTCAGGCAGACGCCATTCGCCGCTCGAAATCCTGCTGCGATGATGTCTGTTTTCGAGCCGTCCTTGCTGACTCGAAGCAGCGTTCCGTGATGAGGCACCAGCGCCTTCAACGCGTGCCGAGCCGACTTTGCATAATAAAAGTTGCCGTCGGCGTCCGTTTGCAGACCCATCGCGAACTCGTGGAAATGGTCTGTAACCTGGTGGTCGTTGTTGAAGTTTTCGTAGAAGTCCGTTTCACCGTCTCCATTGCGGTCGTGCAGGATCGTGATCTGATCGCGACAGGTCACGAAAATCTTTCCGTCGACATACTTCAGACCGAGCGGTTGAAACAGGCCGGACGCGATCCGCTGCCAGGTCAGCTTCGGAGGATTGTCGACCGATAATTCCGAGTGGTCATTCGGTAATTGAGACAAGCCACTGACCATCCAGACGTCGCCATCCCACGCGCAAACGGCGACCTGGTCACCGTCGGGCAGGAAGTCGAAACCCGTCAACCGTGTCTGCGCGAGCCACGGGTTGTCTGCCGGGTGAGTAAGAACGTCGACGGCGAAAGCTCCATCATCAGAACCGATGACTGGAGTCGTCGCGAGCTTCGTCGGCCAGCGAGCGGGGCCGCCGTTCAGCCGCTTTGAAAGATCGGCGTCTGCGTCTTCAATCACGAATTCGGCAGTCATCTCTTTGAGACTTATTTCGGAATTCTGCCGTCGAGACCACAACGTGAATCGCAGCGGTTCATCACCAGCAGGCAGTTTGAGGGTCAGCGATCCATCATTGAGCGACTCAAACATCGCCCCCGGAATCGCGGGCAGGATCCCCGCAGCAAGCTGCTGATCTTCTTTGGCCGAGTTGCCACCCGAATGAATCTGCCCCGAATGATTATTGCCTGACGAGTCGAGCACCGTTTCGCTTGAATCTTCGTCGGACTTTTTCGCGGCGGTGTTTGTTCCGTCAAGTTTCCAATGTGCAATCTGAGCCTTGCCAACAGGCAATAAGTCAGGTTTTCCCAATTCGACATCGCTCAACCGTCGCTGATAAAACCGAACGTCGCGAAGATCGCCGTCGAAGAATGACTGAGGGCCAGGGAAGTTTTCATTGGTGAATCCAATTCTCAGTACCGCATCACGCAGCGGCTTTTGCGTGGCCAACTCGCGAGTCTGTTCCGGTTTTCCGTCGACAAACAGCTGGACCTGTCTCGTCTTTGCGTCCCAGGTGACGGCCACGTCGTGCCATTTTCCGTTAGCGACTCGACGGCCCGCCTGCACGGCTCCCACCCAGCCGATGTCAAAAGCAAGCTGACCATTGCGCACGAAAAACGTTTGACCGTCCGGCACCCATTTGTCGCCGGTTCTGGTTCGACTGAAGATAGTGCCGCCCGACGTTGTGCGAATCCGGGCGGTGATCGTGAAATCTTTAGTCGTTGTGTCGAACTGGCGGGAGTCCGCGATTTCGACATACGTCTTCCCGTCAAACTTCAACGCCGTCGAGTTCGTTGCTGCTTGTTGTCTGCTGTCGACGGAAAGCCCGTGCGACACTGCGAGACCTTGAGTCTTCTGATCCAGCGTTGCCAGAATCTCGCTTCCTTCAGAAACTTGGGCAACTTTCAGGATCATGTCCCGCGATCGCGACCCGATGTTGAATGTTCGAGTAAAGACAGGGGCTCCCTTAGCGTCGTCGCTAATGATCGTTCCCAGACCCGGCATCTCACGAACGAGCGTGTCCCCGACTGTGTACTCGACGATCGTTTTCTGACCGTGGTGGTAGATACCTTTCAGGTGTGCCCACTTTCGAGGCAGCGGCCCGTACAGGCGATCGTCACGGCCGTGGAGTCTGGGGTCGCCAAACGATCCGTTCTCTGGATTTGCCCAGCCAGATCCGGTTGGATTGGCGAGGTGAACGTCGCCTTGGATTCTCGGGTGAATATTGTGGCGGCCGTTCATGTGGATACCCTGCCAGTCGATAAATCCATCGCCGGCCCATGCCGCCGCCATTCGCATCGTGTCATGATCGAGAATCATCCACGACCGCCCTCGCGAAATTCCGCCTGGTCCCGGATCCAGCCGCACGGCGATCCCCTTGTAGGCAAAGTTGGAGGCGTCGTTGCCGACTTCGTAGGTGTTCACGAGGCTCGGGCCATAGTCCATCGTGATCCACGGTTCGTTCTGCACGGGTTCCGGCCCTCGTGATTTACCTTTCGGCAGTCCGGCCAGATACTCGTCGGAAATGGAAAAATGCTGCGTCGGGTTGTGCTCTTTGAGATACGCCTCGCGCACGTAGTGGATGACGTCGTACTTCTGCTGTGGAACCATCCACGTCTGCGCGATCATCATCCCGAAGCCGCGAGTCAGCGTCTGATACATCGTGTGCGGATCGGAACCGCTGCGAAACCTGCCCGTCGCAAACCGCAGCGATGTCGGTAACGATCCAGGCTTGTCGTGAGTGCCGTGACAGTTCACACAGAGCCGGCTGTAGATCGCCTGTCCGCGTTTGAACGCGGCATCATCCAGGTCCGCGATCATTGCTGCGTGATCGATGTCATTTTCGTATTCCGGAATGCGGATTGCGTAGAGCGACTCGGGCGGCTCCAGCTCTTTGGCACGCAACGCTCCACCGTCTCGAATTTCAATCAAGTAACGAATCAGGTCGAGAAACTGCTGACGACTCGCCAGCGTTCCCATCTGGCCTGGAGGCATGATCGACTGATTGATCGACTTGAACTCGTCGATGCTGGATCGAGGAATCTCAAGCAACTTTCCAAGCGGTCGTCCTTCTTGCAGAACGACCTTCTCGGGCGATTCTTCAACCACCAGCCCGATGATCACTTTGCCATCGTCCGTGACAACGACCGCCGCCTGGAATTCTTTGCGGATCGACTTCGAAGGTGTCAGCACGGATTCGACGAGAAACGCATCCGTCGCGTCGGGGCGTTTCTCCGAAAGTGCGGGGCCGAGCGGTGACTTTGAACCATCCACCGAGTGGCACTGTCGACACGCCATCTGCGGCTGATAAAACAGCACGGCTCCACGTTTGGCGTCACCAAACCGAGTGGCCTCGTCGGCGAGTGTCGTAGCGGGAACGCTCAGCAGTTCACGTTCAAGAGGCGAAACCAGCTGCTGACCGAAGGCGTAAGGCGTCTGCAGAAAACAGGAGAACAGGCAGCAGCAGCCAACTGCGTGACACAAAGAGTTTCGCATTTCTTACGCCTTGCTGATTCGAAATCGTGAAAATGAATCAGAAGCATAGCGATTGATGCTTTGGCCTGTGAAACTGACTCGACAGAATGAGGCCATCGCAAAGGCGCCAAACAAATCACCATCCTGAACATGATCTGCTGAAACAAGGCTTCCTCCACCGTGATTCTGCATGTCGACATGGACGCGTTTTACGCGTCGGTAGAAGAACGCGATCGGCCTGAACTTGTCGGGAAGCCGGTCATCGTCGGAGGTTCGCGTGAAGGGCGTGGAGTTGTTTCAGCGGCGAATTACGTTGCCCGGAAATATGGAGTCCACAGCGCTCTGCCGATGGTCACAGCCTTGCGTTACTGCCCTCGTGCGATCGTGCTGCCGGTTCGGATGGATCATTACGCGGCGATCTCGCGACAGATTCGAGAAATCTTTCATCGGTACACACCACTGGTTGAACCGCTTTCGCTGGACGAAGCTTTTCTCGATGCACGCGGCAGCGAGAAACTGTTCGGCTCGGCTGCTGAAATCGGTCGAAAGATTCAGAGCGACATCTGGAATGAGACTCGCCTTGTCGCGTCGATCGGCGTCGCGCCGAACAAGTTTCTCGCCAAGATCGCCAGCGACCTGAAGAAACCGAATGGTTTCGTCGAGGTTCCCGCAGACGACATTCAGGAGTTCCTCGACCCGCTACCCGTCAAGCGAATCTGGGGAGTCGGCAAACGCGCGGAAGAAATGCTGGCGAAGATTGGCGTCACCACGGTCGAACGTCTGCGCAAAACGCCGCTCGCCTCATTGCGTCAGTGCTTTGGAGATTCGACCGCCAACCATCTTCACGAGCTGGCTCACGGTCGCGACAACCGCAGCGTCGTTCCGGACCGCGAAGCAAAATCAATCTCACATGAAACAACCTTCCCGGTCGACATAACCAATGTCGAAGTTCTCCGTTCGTGCCTGCTTGACCTGACCGAGCAGGTTGCCAGGCGGCTGCGTCGCCACAAGCTGTTCGGAAAAACGATTCACCTGAAAGTTCGATACAACGACTTCCGAACTATTTCGCGAGCACACTCGCTGCCCAGCCCTTCGCACTCGACGGCTGAAATCTGGGACGCCGTTTCCGAGCACCTGCTGACTCGAGTCGATCTGCAAGCTCAACCGGTCCGGCTGATTGGCATCGGGCTGAGTTCGCTGGCAAAGAATCGCGAGCGACAGAAAACGCTGTTCGATGATCACTCGGAACGCGATTCCGAAATCGACTCAACCACCGACGCGATCAAAGAAAAATTCGGTGGAGCCGCCATTCAACGCGGTTCGACATTTTCAGCAAAACGAAAAGTGAACGACGACCACGGTATTACTTAGCAGGTCATGGTCTGATTTGTCGAACAGGTTGTGGACTCACGCGAAGACACTAAGCCACGAAGTTTTGCAGATGTCTTCCTCGCGTTTTAGCGCCTTGCCTGAGGATCAGAACATGAGTCCGAAACCTGCCCACCTGAACTACGGCGTCTCTTCGAAGCTGAACTCACGGTAGATCGTCGTGTCGTAACTTTGGCCGCTGTTGAGCCGGTAAATGTTCCATCGGTTTTTGGCACGAATGGAGAATCCGGGGCCACGTTGAGGAATTGCTGGTCGGTAGGCGCTTCGTGAATTCGGCATCGCATGCAGCGGAAGAGGCGACACGGCGTACGCTGTGTCTGGTCCGGCGTGCCGATACGCCACCGCTGGCGAGTCGCTGAACCAGGACTGCCGGAATTCCCAGTCCGCAGCCTGTGCCGACAAAGCGCCCTGACAGAGTGTTCCAACAATTGCGTAGACCGTTGATTTCAGAAGCATGCGAAACTCCACGGAAGCGACGTGGTCGCGGAAAATCCGGCGAACACTTCGTAAAGCATGTTGCAAAATCGCAACACACATTGCGGCGGAATTCGGTTGAATGTTTCGAGGAAGCAACATTCAACCGCCGATTCGACCACGACAACAGGTTTCGCACAACCTGTGCCGCTGCGTGAACGAGTTCCGAATTCAGAGGCGAACGACGATAAAGAGCATTGGTGCCGTTTCCTTCGTTGTCGCCGATTTGCGGATCGATGTTTCGAAGTCAGCGGCCGGCAGGTTTTCAATCAAGCGTCCGACACTGCTTGCCTCGTCGTCGCCGCCAGCGTGGCCGGGGTACACGAGGACGGTGACTGTCCCACCAGTGCGGACCAGATTCAACGCTGTCGAAATCGCATCCAGTGACGACTCCGTTCTGGTGGTTACCGCGTGGTCGCCGCCGGGAAGGTAGCCGAGGTTAAACATCACGGCAGCGACTGAGCCATGCTCAACTTTCGGCAACACGTCCTTCATTTCAGCATGACTGCGTTGAAGTAGCGTCACGTTCGTAAAACCGATGTCAGCCAGCCGGGCGGACGTTCGTTGCAGTGCGTCGCTCTGCACGTCGAACGCGAAAACTTTCCCCTCAGGACCAACAGCCTTTGCCAGGAAGCAGGTGTCGTGACCGTTGCCAGCGGTGGCATCGATCACCGTTTCACCTGGCTGGACCACATCCCGGACGAGCATCTGAGCCTGTTCCGTCAGACGTGGCACGCGCGGTCGTTCCGCCTTTGAGATTCGAGGTTGGAATCGTGTTTGATAGTTGAGTTCAGAATCGATCGGCCTTCTGTCAAACAGATGACTGACAAGCTGAGCAGCGACCAACGGTGCCAACAAAGACCCCTTCGAACCCAGACCGTTGAAGATGGCCAGCTGCGGAATCTCTCGATGAACTCCGATAATCGGTCGCCGCTCCAGAACAACCGGTCGGACACCTGACTCGTGACCGACGATCTCGAATGGCAGTTTCAGAAACCTCGTAAGACGTTCTACGATCTCGTCCCGGCCTGAATCGGTAACGTGCGGTGTGAGGTTGTCGAAATCGTAAGTGGAGCCAGCCTTGAAAAGTCCGTCGCCGCAGGGCACCAGCCAGACGCCCTGGTTCACGATTCTGGTTTCTTCCAGACCATCGATTTTGAGCGTCAGGATTTCGCCGCGGGCCGCTTTGAATTCGACGTCGGCAAACAATGGGTTGGTTGCTCCGAGTGCTCCCTGGCAGAAGATCACTCGCTTTGTGCAGAGGCCGTGCTTCGTCAGAACGACTGCGTCGTCTCTGAATTCGAGATCATCTGCCGGAGCCAGATCAGCGATTCGCAGCGTGCCGTCCGCGACGAAAACTTCTCGCGAAGCGGCAAGATAAGCGGGTACATCGAGTCGCCTGGCAGTTGGTAATTCGAAGCCGCCCAACGGAGCATCGAACGACAATGCATCAACGAGTTTCTGAGGCTGCCTGATTTCAGCAGGATGTTCCGACCAGTCCCGGCGATCGAATTCTTCTTTTGATTCAGCACTGTCGAACAGCCGAGCCTGCCCCGGTTGCGTCAGAAACTGAGAGTTTGTTTCGGACTCGACGCGTCGGTAGAAGTCATCCGCCGCTGCCCACGTTTCGTCCAGTCGCCACGAGGGAACAAGTCGTTTTCCGGTCACCGGAGTCATCAATCCGGCAGCGACTTTCGACGCCGACGTTCCGTCGTCACGGTCGATAATCAGGCCGCGAAGACCTCGCCACTTCAACTGCCAGGCAAGCGTGGTCCCGGCAATACCCTGCCCAACGATGACATAGTCGAGCGGTTGTTGATCGTTCGTCGCTGTCACGTCAGTTTCTGCCAGAGCTTCTGAAGAGTTGCCACGCTGGTCTCGTCCGGCCGCAGACCTCCGTAGGCGACCTGTGCATAAAGCTGACTGACCTCGTGCGCCTCGTTCGAAATCTTCAAACGTCGGGACTGGAGCCGCTGACCGAATTCCATCGGAGTCTGATCCGGAGTTCGACCGCAGTCATTTTCAAAAGCCCATGCCTGCAACGCTTCGAAAGTGTATCGGACGAGTTCGCCTGGAGAACTTTGTGAGGCCTTGCCCGATCGAAACGGATCGATGAATGCGCTGAAGGGCCGAGGTGGAGCCACCGGTTCTTCCGAATCTGTTTCACCGGCTTCTGCCGTCGTCGCAGGTTTCCGACCGAACATGCTGAGCAACTCGGCCCACAGGCTTTTCAGAAAACGGGAAACAGCTGGCCAGTTTTTAACCGCCATGTAAATCACGCCCGCAGCCATCGCCGCATAGATCAGCCACTTGAACAGCACGCCCATGTTCTCGGCGACCGAGTCCATCCAACTGCCGTCGGATTCGGGCGTCGATTCCGCCTGTTCAGACTCAGCGGCGGCTTCTTCCTCGGCGCTCTCCTCCGGGACTTCATCCGGAGATTTCTCGGCGTCATTCTGAGCGAGCTGTTCATCGGATTCCTGCTCGCCCGACTGCGGATCTCCGGACTGCTTCTCTGATGGTTCTCCGGACTGAGCCTGCTGTTTGTTGCCCGAGTTTTCGTTCTGCGCCGTCTGCTGATTGTTCTGTTGATCTTGCTGTTGTCCGTCTTTCTGCTCTCCACCGTTCGATGATTCCTGCGGTTCCTTTCCGGATGGATCAGACTTTGAACCCTGGCTGTCGTTCTGAGCGGTCTGTTGTCCCCCGCCCTGTTTGCTTTCTCCCGACTCCCCTTCATTCTGCGTGTCGCCGGACTGTTTTCCGTTTTCACCTTCCCCCTGCTGGTTGCCGCCGTCTCCGTCCTGCGCGTTCTGCTGATCATTCTGAGCGACCTGTTTGCCGGGTTTCTCGCCGCCGGGTTTTCCCTGCTGATCCGGATCGGCGGCTGAACCTTTCTCCGCGTCGTCATCGGCCGGACCATTGAGTTGTCCTTCTCCCTCGCCGCCGTCGTCGTTCAGGAATGCCCAGTCGGACGCTTCCTGAACTTCTTCGCTGACATAGTCAATCGCTTCGGCAATCGAGTAATCACCTTGAGGCCTCGGCAACAACATCGCCACGACAAGAATGCCGATCGCAATGGCAGACCCCATGCCGATCCAGGTGGCCGCCATGGTGGTCGGCATCTCGATGTTGCGTTGCCTTAAGTAACGACGCAGCCCGAGAAAGCTCGTCATGAGCAGCAGACCGAGTGCCGCTCCGACATAAACCAGCAGGCACTGAAACGCGAAGTGCCGCGACGCCACATCCGTCGCCGGAATCCAGACCTGACCAAAGCCGTACAGCGGCAACGCGGCCAACGAAAAGTAAACGACCCACAAACCCGGCGCGTGCGGCTTGCCGGCGCGTTCGGACTTGTTGACGAACAGCCGCTTCCATAAGGGGATCTTCTGCTCAGAATTTTTCTCGGACAGTTCGGCTGAATCGGTCGAGGAAACAGCCTCGCCATCGGTCAGCTCGGCTTCGTCCGCCACGCCGGCTACCTGCAGCAGCCCTTCGCCCGAAGCGTCTTCGGACTCGTCGATCAGCGTGCAGTCCCACGTCAGCTTGTCGGCGCACCAGGCAACAACTCCCAGGCAAATGATCGGAACGAGTGGGGCTTCCGGAGCAAACTTGAAGATCGTCAGCGACGTCGCTCCGGCCAGTCCGGCCAGAAACATCGCGGCATGAGCACGACCATTCTCGATCGCAATTCGAGCGACCAGCACAGCACCGATCACAAACCAGAACAGAATCCAGCGAATGCGAGTCGGTCGGCCGCCGTCGTAACCCAGTTCGGCCAGAAACCACACCAGGCTGCCGGTCAGCAACATGATCAGCGCAGGCGTGATGGCAATCGCCATGTAGTCCGCCAGCGTCTTGTCAAGTTTCGATCGAGCCATCCGGAAACTTTCAGCATCCGAAACTGTGGGAAATGATCTGCTCAGCGTACACAGTGCTGTGCACACTGTCACTTTGGAACAAAGCAGCGACGTCTCGATTCGCTCAGAGCAGCCTTCGTCATTTAGATTTATGAATGCTTCGCAGGCTTCAACTGACGCCATGAATACTGCGGCTGATAGCCGAGCAGGCGTCTGGCTTTCTCGATACTGACCACGCTGGCCGAACCTTGAAGCGCCTTGCGGATTTGAACTTTCGGAGCGAACTCATGCAGCAGTGCCTGCGTTGGAGCGTCAAACCGGATGTCTCGCGCGGCGATGAAGCACGCTTCGTGTCCGGTGATGTCGGCTTCCAGAGCCTGACGACAGGCGATGGCTGCATCGCGAACATCGACGTAAGGCCACATCACAAACCGAGTCGCCAGCAAACCGGCGGGCGTCGGCCAGGGGAACGCAAAGTAACCATCTTCCTGAATGATATTCATGATTCTCAAACTGACCGCCGGGATCCCCGTACGTCGACTGGCTGTGGCGATGATTTCTTCGCCCAGCACTTTCGAGAGTCCGTACGGCTCGAACGGTGTCAGAGGATGCTCCTCGTCAACCGGCACGTATTCAGGCCAGTAAGCCGTCGGCGATTCGTGCCAGCCCAGAGTGAAGACCGACGACGCGAACACGATTTTCTCAAGGCCGATTGCAGCGGCCGCTTCGGTGATGTTCCAGGTGCTCGTGACGTTGTTTCGAAACGTGACCGACGACGGCTGCGATACCGGACCGGGAATCGCCGCCAGGTGAATGACCGCGTCGGCTCCTGTTAGAACATCCAACGCGACCGCCGAGTCTGTCAGATCAGCCGGCAGAAACCGGCACTGCATTTTCTCAGGCCGCTCTTTATCGACACCAAGCACGGAGTAGCCGCGGGAAATTAAATCGGAAACCACCTTCCGACCAAGCCTCCCCGCAGCACCGGTTACGACGATCTTCTTCATGGTGTTCTTTCAAGTGGTTGATGCGGCTCAGCCAGTTGGCAACTTTCAATCGCAACCTGACGTTCTCGTCACGATTGAAAAGTCCCCTCTCCCCCCGAAGAGATCTGCGGTTTCACCAGTTAGCGTCGTTCGGGGGGAGAGGGTTAGGGTGAGGGGGCAAATCAAGAGCCTTCAATATCGCGACGGCGACTCCCTCAACATTCTCCAGCACGTCCGAATTTTCAAACCGCAACACCTGAAATCCTTCTGCTTCAAGAAACCGTTGCCTTGTCGCGTCGACTTCTTCGGTTTCGCGGTGATACTCACCGTCGAGTTCGATAATCAGTCGCGGATCAAGACAGGCAAAGTCGGCGATGTAGTGGCCGACTGAATGCTGTCGGCGAAACTTCAACCCGGCCAGTCTTCGGTTGCGAACGACGGCCCAGATCAGTTGCTCAGCTTTGGTGGATCGTTCGCGCAACTCGCGACGGTGTGGCAAGGCCTTTGCTGGTTCAGTCTTGCGTGACCGCCTTGTCATGGTGACACAGGCCCCCTCACCCTAACCCTCTCCCCCAACAACTCGCCGGGCAAGCTCATCTGGAAATGTTCGTCGATTGCGGCGAGTTGTCGGGGGAGAGGGGACTGCCATTTTGTTGAATTCAAACCTGTGTGCATTAGTCAGGGAGATTTTCGGCGGGTAGTTGCATCATCGCAAAAACGGCTCCGACCGGATCGACCTGAACGCTGAAGCGGCAGGTGTTCGGGATGTCTCGCGGCGCGATGACGGTCTGGGCTCCGAGAGATTCTGCGAGTGCAAACCGGTCATCAATGTTTTCAGCATAAAGATAAGTCAGCCAGGCGGGGGAATGATCAGCCGTCGACGCCATCGGTATGATCCCGGCGACATCCTGGTCACCAGCTCGCATGAGCGTGTGCTCGCCCTTTGCCTGAGTGAACTGCTCGATCGCCGACCATCCGAAGACCGACTGGTAGAACGATCGGGCCGACGGCACGTCTGTCGTGAGCAGCTCGTCCCAGTAGAACTGTCCTGATTTTGTTTCGGCTGAATGCTCGATTGAAGCTGCTGGCTCAAGTGCTTTGAGCATCGCCTGCTGACGATCCATGATGACGGCAAACTTACCCATTCCGGGGATATCCATTGTCGGAACGGGAACCTGCCCTCCCTCGGCGATGGCACATTCGGTAGCCGCCTCGCAGTCCGTGACCTCGACATACCCGATCCAGTGCGAGGTAAGCCCTAACGTTGGGGCAACCGGCACGATTCCGCCACATTTCACACCGTCAACGCAAATCAGGTAGTAAGTTCCCGCTTCCCCCAGGTCGACATTCTGGAAATCCCATTCAGGAAACAGGGAGCTGTAAAACTTCTGCGACCGCCCAACATCGCTCGACATCAGATCGTGAAATACGAACCTCCCAGGTCGCTCTCGTCGATCTTCCATGCTGCGATCTTTCTGGACGAAGTCTTCTGAGGCACGTCGGTTTTGGCAGGCTGTAACAAACGCAGTTTCGGCCGGCGATCTACTGCGGAATATCGAACAGTGGAGTCTCAGGCAACGAGGTGAATTCCGTGTTGCCGATGAAGAGTGCTCCAGCGTTTGTGTGCATGGCCTGCTGCTCGACCGTCATTCCTTCATCCGCCGTCGTCAGGATCAGTTTGATCTGGCCGTCCCGTTCGACAAGCTGCGGGCATGTCACGCGGGGAGATTTTTCCGTTCGCCACACGGCTTCGACTTCTCCCGTCGAGAGTGAGAATTGCTTCGCCTCACCGAACGCCGCGTCCGCGGGATTGTAAAATGCGATGATGACACTCGCTCCGTCCGGTGTGGCGATCATGCCGTCTGGGAAAACATCACCCGCACGAAGGTCGACCACGATTTCAGGTGGCGACAAGCGACCGTCAGTAACGTCGAGTTCGTAACGAACGACGGTCTTCGTCGGCGTGTCGATGTCCAGCAGCGTGACTCGTTCGCCATCGCCGAAGACCACTTTTCCGTTCGAGCAGGTCTGATCACTTCGCAGGCGGATGGTCTGCCAGTCGGAACGTCGCCACAGATAGAGCCCGGCTTTTGCTTCGGCAAATTTCAAATCTTTACAGCCGAAGATCAGCCCGCCGGAAAACACAACACCATCATTGATCACGGTGCCGGTTACGCCACCTTCGACAGGATCGCCCAGCGGTTTGAACGACGAGTTGCTCCTGTCAAACAGTCCGACCTGCCGCTCCATTCCCGTCACGAAGACGCCGTCGCGATTCGTTGGAAACGCAAAGCCTGGTCGACCAGGAAGGTCGATCGACTGGTTCGAGCGGCTGGCAAAATCGAACAGGTTCAGCGATCCCGTTTTCGCGTTCGCTCCGTGCTGAATCGCCACCCAGCTCAAGCAGTCATCACCGTACGGGTATGGCCCTTCGGGCAGAAATCGAAGCTGCTCAGTTTCAGGTCGGAACAGAACTTCGGTCGAGTATTCACGCATCGGGCAGCCTCATTGTTCGAGGACAAATTGTTTCTGTCTTCAGAACGCAGAGTTCACAGAGGACTCGCAGAGTTGAAGGGAGAACGCTCCTTCTTCTCTGCGTTTTTTACCTCTGCGGCCTCTGCGTTCAAAAATCACATGGTGACAATCAGGCTTCCGGTCGAAGCAGTGGGAAGTAGATCACGTCTCGAATACTCCAAGCGTTCGTCAGGATCATAATCAGGCGGTCGATGCCGATGCCCAGCCCGCCAGCTGGTGGCATGCCGACTTTCAGAGCCTGGACGAAGTCGTAGTCCATTTTCGCCATTGAGTCTTCTTCGGACATCCCGTCGAGCTGTGTCAGGAACAGGTCTTCCTGCAATCTCGGATCGTTCAGTTCGGTGTAGGCATTGGCCAGTTCCATGCCGTGGATGAACAGCTCGAAACGCTCAGCAATGTCAGGGTTATCACGTTTTCGCTTGGTGAGTGGGCAGATCGATGCCGGGTAGTCGATCACAAAGACCGGACCGACCAGCGAGTCTTCAACCTTCTCTTCGAAGATCCCATTCACCAGTACGTCGTGATGCACACCTTCAGTTTCCAGATGCAGAGACTTTGCCAGCTTCAGCACGCCATCGTGATCAGACATTTCGATGCCGGCGTGAGTCTTGAACAGGTCGCCGTACTTTTCTCGCTTCCATGGTGCCGTAAAATCGATCTCTTTGTCGCCCCACGGCAGCACCATTGAATCACTGATCGACTTCACGCAGTTGCAGATAATCTCTTCGGTGAGGTCCATCATCGATTCGTAATCGCCGTACGCCTGGTACAGCTCGATCATGGTGAATTCCGGATTGTGAGTGGCGTCAACGCCTTCGTTGCGGAAGACGCGACCGATCTCGTAGACGCGTTCGACACCGCCAACCATCAGCCGCTTGAGATGCAGCTCCAGCGCGATGCGCAGGTAAAGATCAATGTCCAGCGCATTGTGATGCGTGATGAATGGTCGAGCCGCCGCTCCACCCGCGATCGCGTGCAGCACCGGCGTTTCCGCTTCAATGAATCCGTGAGAACGCAACGTGCTGCGGACAGTCGAAATGATTTCGGTACGCTTGAGCATTCGCTCCAGCACGCCTTCGTTGTAAATCAGATCGATGTACCGCTGACGAAGCAGCAGTTCGATGTCCTTGGCTCCGTGAAACTTCTCGGGCGGTTGAGCCAGCGACTTGCACAGCACGGTCAACTTCTCGACGAAGATCGAAATCTCGCCGCTGTCTGTCCGTTTCAGAAATCCGTCGATGCCGACCAGGTCGCCCAGATCGAGCGCGCCCATCAATTCCCACTGCTCTTCAGGCAGTTCGCCGCGGCTGAACAGGAGCTGGATTTTGCCGCTCCAGTCCTTCACGTTGAAGAATCGCAACTTGCCCTGCTTGCGCCGGGTCATCAAACGGCCGGCAATGCGGACCTTCTCGCCCGGCACGCCATTTTCTTCCGGGCACTTGTCGCGTGCTTCTTTAATGCTGATGTGATCGTCAAACCGCTGGCCCCAGGGATCGTGTCCCAGCGCTTCAATCTGCTCAAGTTTGACCAGGCGAGCGGCTTCGAAGCGGTCTGGCTTCCTTCTTTGTGGAGCGGCGTCGGATGAGTTGTTCTGTTCGGCGTTGTCGGACATTCGTGTTTTCGTTCATTGAGAGTGGTTAGGTTTATCGCTGGCCGCTCGCTCGACGAAGCAAAGTTCTTCGTGCCCCTTGGCGTTTCTGCGGCTTTGCGTCAGATTCCCACGGACCACACAATCAGCGTCGACCGATGACTGTGCGGGGCGGCATCTTCGAAGAAGCCACCGTCGGTTTCAACGGCCCGGCTTCACTCCTTTTGGCTTTGCGACAACTCCATGACAAACTCGACCGACAACACAACGCACTTTCAGGGCCGGTTTCTGAGCCTTGTTTCGCAAAACGGCTGGGAATTTGCCACGCGAGTCGGCTCAACTGGAGTCGTTGCGATTATCGCCTGCACAGACGACGACGAAGTTCTGCTGGTCGAGCAGTTTCGCCCGCCGGTCGGCAGGAACGTTGTCGAGATCCCAGCCGGCCTGGCCGGAGACATCACCGGCTCAGAATCTGAAGCCTTCGAAGAAGCCGCCCGTCGCGAACTGCTCGAAGAAACCGGCTACGCCGCGGCCACCCTGAGAGAACTCCAGACCGGCCCGTCGTCCGCTGGCCTGACCGACGAGCTGATCACCTTCTTCGAAGCCACTGGCCTGACGAAAGAACACAACGGCGGCGGAGACGACTCCGAATCAATCACCGTCCACAAAATCCCCCGAGCCAACCTGCGAACCTGGCTCGACCAGCAAGCCACCTCCGGAAAACTCATCGACCCCAAAATCGCCGCCGCCCTCTGGATGTCCGAAAAGTAGTCAACGAATTACTCGCCAATCGACGAGCATTGGGTGCCGCTGAACGGGATTCACGATCAACAGTAAGCCGCGCGAGAACCTGCCCCCCTCTTCGCGACACCACTCGAAGCACGGCGTGGCTTACTGGATTATCCGCGATAATCACGGGCTCTTCCTTGAAACAAAGTTTCTCAAGTGGTATTCCTTCCACAGACTGAATATCCAGTTCTATCACGAATACATTTAGTTATGTGGCAACGAGAATTCCATGCGTCAAATCGTGGAACCAACTCTCATCGTGCAGCACATCCACATTCAGTGGACGAAGTGCGCGCGCGGCGGCCGGCTCGCCGAACTTCGAAACCGTGTGCCTCAAGCCGTCGCACTGCCGCCCATTCCACGTCAAACCGATAACGCTGCGCGATACTTGGTCCATCGAATCGAATTCCACGACTTAAACGACTTCAAGTGCCCACGCGAACAGAAGATACTCACGCCCCTACGCGACACCGAATACCGGGTTACGAATTGTACGGTTGACCCAGAAACATCACAGATTCACTTTTCGTGGTCCAACGGCGCGCCAGCACGGACTCCAAACCGCTTCTTTCCAATTTCATCGTCAACGCTGACGCGTCTTCAGTATAATGCCCGGTTCGCCGCCATAGATGACGGAAGCTGGAACTACACACAGGAAATAGTCACAGCAACAATCGCTCTGCCGGCAACCGAACTGTTCTTGAATACGGCTGTCGGGGTTCAGCATGTTGACCTTCAGCATTTGTGGTAACCCGATCGCCGCTTGTGCGCTGTCGGCAAGCCACGGGCGAACGTCAACTCACAAATAGCCACATAACAATGCGTTGCACCGGAGCGGCGGTCGACGCGGGTTTTTC
>TARA_R110002072_G_scaffold42064_2_pt1 | contig 68869 bp, 59 predicted proteins | sample TARA_R110002072 | Tara Oceans TARA_R110002072 (sample SAMEA4397118) | marine metagenome | biome: Polar Biome; feature: [SRF] surface water layer (ENVO:00010504); material: water (ENVO:00002006), including particulate matter (ENVO:01000060) such as... | depth 5 m | reverse complement strand
CCGGCGGGGTGGGAGCGGGGGTAGGTTTGAGTGGATCATTTTTTATAACTGAGTGTCAGATCATTGATGAATTTGAATCATTTTTTTAATAGATACCATGTCAGGGCTTCCTGTAAAACATTGGCCAAGGATTGGGATTGATTTTGGTGAGGCACAGAATTCAAGAAGAGTTTGGGGGCTAATTCGTGAATCAGTTGAAAAAAATATCTCGAATCCGTATATGAAAATTCTCGTGAAGCTGTATCCGGAGATTTTTGTTGATTGTGGGTTCATTAAAAAATGCTCCGGATCCAATAATGGGATTTTCTCAGGTGTGAAATATCGTGTTAATCGAATTGGAAAAAGCTCTGGGGAACATGTGTTGCCGAGGAGCATTTTTCCTAGCACCTGTTCCCTTGGGCCTAGATTTACACCGTTGAAATTTTTGCGATCTGTCGCAGAACTTCTCCACAGCAATGACATTGCAAATTTGTGTAGTGACTCATAGTGATCGCCGGGAAGAGTCTTAATTTTGTAACTCGTTCCAGTCAATTTTTCAAAGCCGTCTTGGCCCCAGTCTGAATCCCTAAAGAAAGAACATCCGAAACTATCCAGAGGAGAGAAAAGTTCCTCGCAAGCTATGCAAACGAGGTTCGTGTCGTATTCCCCCGCAGGAGATTTACCAATGTACTGGTCTTGATCAGCCGGCACTACAGCGGCAGGACCATTGGCAAGAATGTTTCCATATGCCCATTTCGGGATTATGTGGGCCTTCGGCTTACAAGGAGCAGATTGGCAAAGTTTGCAAATAGCCATCAAAGCATCTTCAATGCTGAAACCAACTGGTCGACATGCTCGTTAGTGTGGGCGGCGGACATTTGGATGCGGAGGCGGGCTTCGCCTTCGGGGACGACGGGGTAGCCGAAGCCGATGACGAAGATGTTGTGTTCGAGGAGTTGTTTGGACATCGCGATGGCTTTTTCGGTGGGGCCGACGATGATGGGGCAGATGGCGGTGGGGGATTCGAGGACATCGAAGCCGGTGGTTTTGATTTGTTCGCGGGCGTACTTGGTGATGTCTTTGAGCTTCTGGACGCGCTCGGGCTCGGCCATGAGGATCTCTATCGCTTTGTTCGCGCTGGCGGCCACGGTGACGGGCAGCGCGTTGCTAAAGAGGGTTGGGCGTCCGCGTTGGATGATCAGGTCGATGAGGTCTTGGGAGGCAGCGATGAAGCCGCCGGCCCCGCCGCCGAGCCCTTTGCCCAGGGTGCCGGTGAAGACATCGACGGTGCCGACCGATGGGTCAAAGCCCGGTGCGCCGGGGCACATGTTGTAGTGTTCGTGGGTGCCTCGCCCGGTCGTGCCCATGACGCCATGGGCGTGGGAGTCGTCGACGACCAAGAGGGCGTTGTATTCATCGCAGAGCTTGCGGAGCGATGGGAGGTCGGCGATGTCGCCTTCCATGGAGAAGACGCCGTCGGTGATGAGCCAGATCTGGCCGGTGACTTCCGGGTTGTTCTTGGCTTTTTCGAGGACCTCGCGGACGGAGTCCATGTCCGAGTGCTTGTAGACGCCCTTCTTGACGCCCTTCTTGATGACGGGGGTGAGGCGCATGGAGTCGATGATGCACGCGTGGTTGAGCGCGTCGGAGATGATGATGTCGCCGGCTTCGCAGACGGTCGGGAAGAGTGCCTCGGTGGCGTTCCAGCAGGACACAAATGTGTAGGAGGATTCGGTGCCCATGTAGGAGGCGATTGTTTTTTCGAGCGTCAGGTGCGGGGCGAATGTGCCGCAGATGAAACGGACGGACGCGGTGCCCGCGCCGTAGGTGCGGAGGGCTTCGATCCCGGCTTCGACGACATCGGGGTGGTTGGCGAGCCCGAGGTAGTTGTTCGAGCACATGCAGATGCGTTCGTGGCGCGAGCCGTCCTCGTCGATCATGGTGACGGTGGCGTCCATCGGGGAGTCGATGGTCTGGAGGATCTTCATCTGCCCGGCGCTTTGGAGGGTATCGAGGGTTTCTCGGGTGCGGGTGGCGAACGGGCTGGTGGCTGCGGTGGTCATGTGGGGTATCTCCTGATGAATGTGGCGGATTGTATATGGCTGGTGGTGGTTGGTTGGTTTGGGGTGCCAACAATGATGCAGTGAACAAGCATCAACGACAAAAACTTGAGGGGATCTTGGATTCCCTGCCCAAGGACGATCGGGATCGGTTGTTTGTTGAGGCACGCAAGCAGCGGTCCGATGCCCAGAAGCGACGCAGCAACAAGGCCCGCGAGACCATCGACGGCGAGCGCCTCGGGCGCGGCAAGAAACGGGCGGACCCGCTGATCGACTGGGTGCTGAGATTGGTCGAGCGGGACTTCGCGCATATCAACGCCAAAGAACGCGATGCGGATGTGGAGCTGATTGAGGGCTTGGTCGTCGGGCTTACGCGTCGGCGGGCGACGGTGCTGCCTGTGGGTGACGACGGGGCGGATCTGTCGAAGCATCTGTTGTGCCGACTGAGCGCGGAGCTTGCCGGGCGTCAGCAGTCGGGGATCGCGGTGGGCGATCGGGTGATGTTTACGCAGCTTGAAGTCGCGGCGGATGCCGTGGAGCACGAGGTGGTGAGCGTGCTGCCGCGGACATCGAAGCTGGCGCGCCCTGATGCGCACGACACGCATGTCGAGCGGGTGGTGGCGGCCAATGTGGATGTGGTGGTGATTGTAGTGTCGGTGGTGTCGCCGCCGTTGCATCCGAGGCTGATCGATCGGTACTTGGTGGCGATCGAGTGGGGGGATTGCAAGCCGATGATCGCGGTCAACAAAGTGGACCTGCTCAAGCCCGATGAGGTGGAGACGGCGCTGGCGGTGCTCGAGCCGTACAAGCAGGCGGGGATCCCGGTTGCGATCTGTGCCGCGGTTCCGGGCGATGACTCGGGTGTGCGTGTTGATGGGCTGCGCGAGTTGTTGGCGGGCAAGACTTGTACATTTGTTGGGCACTCGGGCGTGGGCAAGAGCTCGCTGGCCAATGCGCTCGATGACTCATTGGGGATCGAGACGAACTCGCTGCGCGGGACGGATCAGCGCGGACGCCACACGACGACGGCCAGCGCGATGCACTTTATCGAGCCCGGGATCAGGGTTATTGATACGCCCGGAGTCCGGTTCTTCGGGCTCGCGGAGATGTCGCCCGAGGAGCTGCGTTGGTTGTTCCCGGAGTTTGAGCCGTTCGTGCATTCGTGCAAGTTCACGGATTGTGCGCACGATCACGAGCCGGGGTGCGCGGTCAAGGCGGCGGCGGAGACAGGGGAAATCTCGGCAGTGCGGTACGATACTTATTTGAGATTGCTCGAAGAGCTCCGCACCGGTGGCAAGCCCAAGGATGTGAGCGAGCGGATCCGTCCGAGCATGGACGATCTGGATTGAGATTCAACATACAAAGACCATTGGAGCGAGATTGATGAACCAGCAGGCAGCCGGCGGCTTTGGCGAGGGTGAGTTCTTGGGGGCGATCGATCAGCTCTCGCGGTGGGCGCAGGGGTATCTCGATTCGCTCGAGGGGCGCGATGTGTCCGAGGGGGTCGGGCCCGGCGATGTGCTCGGGCAGATTCCTGAGCTTGCACCCATGCAGGGGATGGGGGCTGATGGGTGGTCGTCGGTGGTGAGCGATTTAGAAACCGTTATTGAGCCGGGGCTGGTGCATTGGCAGTCGCCGCGGTTCTTTGCGTATTTTCCGTGCGGGTCGTCGATGCCCGGGATCATGGGCGAGCTGGTGAGCGCGGTGCTCAATGTGAATGGGATGCTGTGGTCGACTTCACCCGCATCGACCGAGCTTGAGATGCGGATGATGGATTGGTGCGCCCAGATGTTCGGGCTGCCCGATGTGTTCCGGTTCGATCGCGATGGCAGCGGTGGCGGTTGTATCCAGGGGACCGCCAGCGAGGCGGCGCTGGCGGCGTTGGTCGCGGCCCGCAAACGCAAGACGAAAATCGGGCGGGATCGATCGACGATGACGGTGTATACCTCGACGCAGGCGCACTCGTCGATTGTCAAGGCGGCGATGGTCGCGGGGTTGGCTGATGGGCCGGAGGATTTCTCGCGCGTGCGGCTGATCGAGGTGGACGATGATCTGCGGATGAAGCCCGCGGCGGTGCGTAGTGCGATCGAGGCGGATATTGCTGATGGGCTCACGCCGTGCATGGTGTCGACGACGCAGGGGACGACCTCGACGGGGGCGTTCGATCCGCTGGTCGAGATCGGGAAGATGCTCGAGAGGATTGATGCGGAGGATCGCCCGTGGCTGCATGTCGATGCGGCGTGGGCCGGTGCGGCGAGCGTGTGCGAGGAGCACCGGTGGATTCTTGAGGGTGTTGAGCGGGCGGACTCGCTGTGTATCAATCCGCACAAGTGGTTGTTGACGAACTTTGATTGTGACTTATTCTGGGTGCGCGATCATCACGAGCTGACGGATTCGATGGCGATCACGCCCGCGTATCTGCGCAATGCCCAGAGTGAGGGCGGGGCGGTGATCGACTACCGCGATTGGCATGTGCCTCTGGGGCGTCGATTGCGGGCGATGAAGCTGTGGTTTGTGATCCGGTACTTTGGGGTCGATGGGTTGCGGGCGCATATCCGCAGGCACATCGCGTTGAGCGAGCGCTTTGAACAGTTCGTGCATGCTGAGCCAGTACTGATTATGGCGTGCGAGCGTTCGTTGGGGCTGGTGTGCTTCCGGGTGCGTGTGGACGAGGGGATGACGGCTCAGCGGGCAAACGAGCTGACCAGGGCGCTGATTGAGGGGGTCAACGATCGTCGGCGGGTGCTGATCTCGCACACGATTGTGCGGGCGAAGGTGGATGGGGAGCTGATGGATGATCGCTGGGTGGCGCGGGTAGCCGTGGGCGCGACGGGGGTGGGCGAGGAGCACATCGACGAGCTGTGCGAGGAGATCCGAGCGGTGCTTGGTGGGCTTGGAGCCTCGTAAATTCTACTCAAACAGGAACAGGCGGCGCGCGTTGAACATGTGTTTCAGCCGGTGGTTGTGTGTGCAGAAATTTGCTTTGGCGTGCGTGTGATCTTTGGTACACTGGTGCGTGGCGGCATGGGGCCGACCATCGACAACGAGGAGGCAGGTATGCGACGCACAGGCGCACAATCGTCGGCAGGAAAGGTTTCTACGCTCATTCAGATTTCAGTATTGGCGATCGCAGGGGGGGGTGGGTCGGCGTCGGGGCAGGTTGATTTCACCCACGATACGGGGACGGTCGGGTCGCCGGGCTCCGCGGTCAATGCTTCGCCAGATGTGGCCAATGTGTATCAGGCTGATGGGGTGAGCAATACGATGATCACGACCTTGTTTGGATTGGGGCTGGTGCCCGGTGATCATATTGACGCGTTCGATCGCGGGGATGTGTCGTTCAGCGGATCGGGCGTGATGCAGTACTCGTTTTTGTTCTCGGTCGAGCCGGGCACGGTTGGTGAGCCGACCTATCCGGTGTGGCTTGAAGCCCCGACGAATGCCGCGGATGTGTACGCGATCAAGTCTGGGGTGATCGGGCATGAGTTGGCGTACGACGAGCCGGGGCTCGGTCTGCTGTCGGTGCCTGTTGAATCGATCGATGGGATGACCGACGCGGGTGGGCTCATCGGGTCGCGTGTGTATTTCTCGCTCAAGAGCGGTTCGCCGACATTGCTCAACAATGGATGGAGCGGGGCCGATGTGCTCTCGGCGAATGTCGGGGTGCTCGGGAGTCTTACAAGGGCGTACCGGGCGACGGACCTGGGGTTGATCCCGGCGGACGATCTCGATGGATTGGCGCTCTTCAATGTCTCGGATGTGAACGGTGACGGGATGATGAACGATCCTTTTGATGGAGCGATCGTGTATTTCTCGGTCGATGAGACGAGCGTGGGTGAGATAGGCTCGGAAGTGCGTCAGCGATCGTTGACGCCGGCGCATCACGGCGGGGATATCTACATGTCGGGGGGGGTCGGTGGGCACACGCTGTTGCACAAGTCGGATCGGCGGATCCGGTTGGGAGATTTTCCGGTGCTCGATGCGCTCAAGCTCGGCTCAACGGACATGACCGACCCGTTCCCGATGTATGGGTTCGGGCCCGGTGCGCCCGAGCCCGAGAAGCCCGCGAGTTGCCCGCCGTACCGTGGGAGCGGGGTACCGATCGGGTGTTTCTGGGTGCAGGTGTGCGATACGCCGTTGCCCGAGCATGTGAACTGGGAGGTGATTCTCAAGATCTGCGATGCCGATGGGAACGGCTATGAGGTCAAGAAGAGCGGGAAGCTCAGCGGCAAGTCCGGTGCGAACGGGGCCGACAAGGTCAAGGCGATCGCCGATGCGTTCTCGGGGCTGACCTTTCCTAAGCCCGGGCACGATCCTGATGAGATCACGATCTTCGCCGAGGATGGGATCGAGATCAACATGCCTCCGGTCCATGCGCCCGGGCGGCGGATTGTCGGCGAGGTGTGCCTGGTGGTGAATCAGGATTTGCTTGATTGCGGGCTCAATATCGATGCGATCTGTTTCTCGTTCTCCAACTGGACCGCGGGGATTATCCCCAAGGAGGTCAAGAACTGGTTCCCCGATATCCGTCGCAAGCCCACGCTGATGGTCGAGGGGGTTGCCGAGCACAAGGGGCTCTTGCGTGTGAGCGCGACGGCCTTGCTGGGCAAGGAGCCCACGCCCGACAGTGACATGGCGTTCGAGGTGCTGGTGATCCCTGGTCAGGACGGGTTTTCTGCGCTTGTTGCGCTCACCGAACAGATCAATGAGCTTGGAGGGTTGGCGTATATCGATGAGCACGGGGCGATGGTGATCGATGCCCTGCCGATCGAGCCTCCGGTGGAGCCCGGTGGGCTCGGGGGGCCGGTGGTGTATGAGGCGGGTGCTCTGGGGATCCCCGGGCTCGAGATCACGGTCGGGTCGATGCTGGCGCGTGGGCCCCTGAGCCCATGCAGCCCGGTGGATTATGCCGAGCCGTATGGCGAGCTCGATTTCTTCGATGTGTCGGACTTTCTTGATCGGTTCGCCAAGCACATCGGCGATGCTGATCTGTCGTATGACGGCCAGTTCGATTTCTTCGATGTCAGCGAGTTCTTGGATTTGTTCGCCGCGGGATGTCCGTGATCGTTCACGGATGGGGACGGTTGAACACGCTGGGCTGAGCCGGTGTTGAGAGCGATCACGAGGGGGTTGCAGCCAAGAAAGTGCGGGTCGCTCCCGCTGCTTGGCTGCGCCTGTGTGCGGGGCGTGATAGAGTATCTCTATGAAGCACACAGCTGGGCAGTTGGTTATCAGATCGTTTGGAATGGGGCTCCTGGCTTTGACGGCTGGATATCTTGGGGGGTGCAGAGCGCCGAGCCGGGCTCAGGATGGTCTGGTGGTGAGCGAGTCGGTCGAAGATGCGAGCGGGCTGGTGGAGCTCGAAGGTGTTTCGTATGAAGATGCGTTTGTGGCGGCCCGCGCGGTGCTCGCGGAGTTCCGCTTCGGGATCAACCGTGTGGATGCGGCTCGCGGAGTGCTGACGAGCTATCCAAAGCGGTCGGCTGGGCTCGCGTCGCCTTGGGATGGGGAGCAGTCCTCGATCGGGCAGGAGTTCGAGGATTTGACGAACCAGCAGGAGCGGACGATCCATATTGAGTTTGAGCGCGGCGAGCAGGGCGATGCCGATGCGAGCGCAGGGGGGGTCGTTGCGCGGGTGCGGGTGATTGTCAACCGGGTGCACCGCCCGAACTGGCGTGTGGATACGCAGAGTATCTTGCTCTCGACGCATGCGCGGTCGCGCGACGCGATGGGGAATCTGGAGCGGAGCGAGTTCCGTGAGCCGATCGGGCAGGACCCGGCGTTGGCGGATCGGCTCGCGCGGGCGATCATCAATCGCTTGGGGGCGTGAGCACAGAGCACTTTTGAGTCGGGCGGGGTCTAGTCCGTGTGTTCATTGGGCAAACGGACGGCTTTGATCGTGTGTGTGAACGATGGCGGCTGGCATGTCGCTTGCGTCGTTGGTTTGAGTTCGCTCAGCAGCGAGGCGCTGGTGAGGACGATCGGATCGGGCGCGGGGGTGTGCTGGAGCATTGGCTGGATGGGGTGCCCAAGGGCGGTGGCGATGAGCTCGCCGCGTGAGGAAGCGCCGAGTTTTTTGTGCAGGTTTTTGACATGATCGTGCACGGTGTGGGCGCTTCGGTTGAGGTGCTCGGCGATCACGCGGACTGAGTGCCCGACGATGAGCTGATCGAGGATCTCGTGCTCGCGGTCGGTGAGCCAGGCCTTGGGGTTGGTGACTTCTTTGAGTGCGGCGTGGGCCTTGCGTGAGAGCAGCGGGACCAGCGAGGCGAGGGCCTTGGTGGTGAGGTTTGTTGATTTGCTTGCGCCCCCTTGGTCTTGGGGCGAGCCCATCGCGATGATGGCGATGAGCACGAACCCGGGGTGGCGTTGATCGATGGGGATGATCGCGATGATGGGGCTCTGGGATTCTGTGCCGGCGTTTGCCGGTGAGCTGATAAAGGGTTTGGCGATGGTGGTTGTTGACCATCTGGGGTTGAGCAGGGCGAGTGAGCCGACGAGCCCCTTGGACTCCCAATGGGTGGGGAGCGTGAGATCGAGGGACTTGAGCCGTTCGATCGCGTCATGGATGTTGAGGTAGTTGCCCGAGCCCTCGTTGAGCGGGTTCCCTGATATACCCGTCGAAAGTGGCGTGATTGGGTGGGGGGCTTTGGTCTCTGTTGTGTCAATTTGGGCAACGATCACCCCGGTACAAGCAATAGGCGAGATCTGGGCGAGGGCCTGAGCCGCCAATGACGACCAGTTGTAGGTGGGGATGGATGGGAGCGAACAAATGAGCTCGGTTGCGTGGATTGTTCGTGTCATCAGCATGGCGGTCCTTCGCTCGGTGTGTTGAGCTTCGCGGAGTAGTCTCCTCATTAGGGGTGATGGATGACTTAGTGTATCATGTTATAAATGTTTTGCGCAAAGAATTTTCTTCGTTCTTCTTAGAATTCAGAGCGGCGGGTCCGTAATGGTGCGTTGAGGGCGCAAAATGAGCGATCTTCATGATGGGTTTGGCAAGCCTTGGTGGTAGTACGGGTAGATTGTTGCATCTGAGAATCTTTGGGTCTTGGGTGATATGGGCGGCTGGGTTGAGTGGGGTCTGGTCCAATTCACGGTGAATTGAGGCGGGATTCTGGGGATTATGTGGCGTGTGACGGATATTGGGGCATACTCAGGGCATCGTGAGGCTCAACGGGGCTCGGCGATCTATGGCACTGCCACAGCACCGTTTATGGGTATTGTGGATGATCTGTGGAAAAAAGGAGGCGGTCGAACGCGCAGGGCGGGTTCGATGGGTTGAAGTATGTCCATTCACTTTGGGACAACCGGATTTGTGTTCGAGCGGGGGACCTGGCAGCCAGAGGTGCTTGTCAAGCTCGAATCGCACCATATCGCGGCGTATTCGCCCGATACGGGGTCGCGCTCGCGGTTCGGGGCCTCGCTCCAGCAGTTTTTGGTGGCCCAGGCGGGCACCGAGGTGTGCGTGCTCCATGGGCGGAGTATTCTGGATCTTGAAGGCTTGTGTGCACAGCTCGAGCGGCTGATCCCGGTTGATCGGCTGGCGCGGACGGTGGATGGTCCCAACGGGCTCGCGTCTATATTGAGGACCCGCGGCGGGGCTCATGCGCGGGTGCCGACGAGGCAACGGTACATACTCTGGCACGATGCGGATGTGCTGATTCGCCACAACCCGGAGTTGTTCGGGCGCGTGGCCGAGCTGATCGCGGGGGTATCGGCGGAGCTTGAGTACACGGGCGATGGGTCGTTGTTAATCCAGCGGTGCGTGTACATGGGCGGGTCGAGGCTCGCCGAGATGGCGCGGGACCCGGAATCGATGCTCAATCAGTGGGACGACGATGGGCCGGGCGTGCCGTTCTGGTCGCTGGTGAGCGGCGAGGACGCGCCGATGACGGCGTTGTGCTCGATCGATTCGCTGCTCGAATCGTTCTAAGCTGTTTTTTCTCAGCTGATCGCTTCGGCATTCATTCACATTTGGACCGCGGCATGGCTTCAAGGGCTTGACTTCAAGGGCTTTGTGGTCTTGGCTAGCTGTCTATGCGCATCATTGGTGGAACATATCGTCGTCGTCGTCTCGCATCGCCTCCGGAGGGGGCGATGACCCGTCCGTTCCCGGACATGGTCAAGGAGGCGATGTTTAACCTGCTCCGGGGTCACTTTGAGGGCGAGTCGGTGCTCGATTGCTTTAGCGGCACGGGCACGGTCGGGCTCGAGGCGGCGAGCCGGGGCGCGTCGCGGGTGGTGTGCGTCGAGCGGGATCGTCGGGTGTGCAAGGTGCTCGAAGAGAACATCGAGATGCTCGGAGCCGAGGACGAGGTCGAGGTGGTGATCGGCGATGCGCTGGGCCCGGCGACAATCCATCGTTGTCCTAAGCCCGTGCACATTATCTTCTTTGACCCGCCGTACCCGATGGTGCGCGACGAGGCGGACTGGGCGCGGGTCAAGACGCAGTTCACTCGGCTGATCTCGATGCTCGACGATACGGGCTACGCGGTGTTGCGGACGCCTTGGCCTGCGGTGCATCAGGTTGAGGATGAGGCCGACGGCGAAGAAGAAGCCGTGCCCGAGGGTAAGCACGCGAAGAAGAAGCGCGGTCGCGAGGAGCGCCATGATCGTGGTGGGATGGGTGCAGTCGAAGAGATCGAGGGCGAGGAAGTGATCGAGATTGATCTCAATGATCCCAACGCCGACGCGATGATGGAGGCCTTCGAGAAGGATCTGGCGCGCGAGGCGAGCAAGCCCAAGGCCACCTTCACCGATATCGATCTGCAGATGGACGGGGCGATCGGGCCCGAGGTGCACACCTACGGGCAGATGGCGTTGTTGCTGTATATGAAGGATACGGGTCAACAGGAATAGCGTGATGGTGTACACTTTGGTATGGGTACACCGACGGATGTTGCGTTTGATTATGCGAGCTTTGAGCTGACCGAGGACCAGCGGGAGGCCGTGGAGTTTGATGGGGGGGCGGCGGTTGTCTTGGCCGGCCCGGGGACGGGCAAGACGCGGGTGATCACGGCCCGCGTGGCGTACATGATCGCCAATCGCGGTGTGGATCCAGACCGGATCGTTGCGGTGACTTTTACGAACAAGGCAGCGGGCGAGCTCGATGAGCGGCTGGCCGATCTCGTCGGATCGACCACGGCGGGGCGGGTGGTGTCGTCGACTTTTCATAGCCTGGGCTTGCGGATCGTGCGTCGGTTTGGTGATGTGCTCGGGGTGCCCAGCGATCCGATGCTGATTGATTCTTCGCAGCGCAAGAGCTTGGTGCGTGAGATCATCAACGAGCACGGGCTGTATCGCTACGCGATGGGCAGCGGCATGGACAGCGCGATCGGGATTGCGACCAAGGCCATGAGCGAGCTGCGGAACCAAGGGATGTCGGCGAGTGATGCGATGGAGTGGGTTGGCGATCAACGAAGTGCAGCCGAAACACTTGAACGCGGGGCGCGTGATGCGCGGCGGACACAGCTCGAACGCTTCGAGCAGGCGGCGATGGTGTATGGGCACTTCGAGCAGCGGTGTCTGGATCGTGGGTGGATGGAGTTTGATGATTTGATTTTGCTGCCGAGCCGATTGCTGCGCGAGCACGCGGCGATCGCGGCGATTCTGAGGCACGAGCACAAACATGTGGTGGTCGATGAGTTTCAGGATGTCAACGCGGCGCAGATCGAGTTGATCCGCCAGCTGTGCCCGCCCGAGTCGAATCCGGACTTGGTCGTGGTGGGCGACGACGATCAGAGCATCTACGGGTTCCGCGGCGCGGACGATCGGGCGTTCGCTCGGTTCGTGGAGATTTATGAAGGCTCGCCGACGATCACGCTGAGCACGAACTTTCGGAGTGCGTCGGCCGTGGTTGAGGCGAGCAACGCGGTGATCGATGGGGCCCAGGTTCGGTTCGATGATACGAAGGAGGCGATCGCGCACGCTGGGGAGGTTGACGGCTCGGGGGTGGAGCTGGTGTCGTTGGAGGGGGAGCCTCAGGCGGGCGAGGTGATCGCGGCGATGCTCTTGAAGATGGCGAGTGATCAGAGTGGGGGGGGCGGTGACACGGACGAAGGGTTTGACTTTGGATCGTGCGCGGTCATCGCCCGGACAAAGAACGAGCTTGAGCGCATCGCGCGGGTCTTGATGCTCGAGGGGATCCCCGTCGAGATCAAGGAGCGCATCAGCCCGATGGACGACGAGGGCGTGCGCGATGTGATCGCATGGGCGCGGGTGATCGGTGATCCGGGGGCGACGGTGGAGATCACGCGGATCTTGGTGCGCCCGGGGTTCCGGTGCGATCCGGTCTTGATCCGTCGGCTGATCATGCGATGGAAGATGCAGCACGCGCGGTGGATCGGGGGCGATGAGGACGCGGCGGATCCAGGGGTGCTGATGGACTGGCTGGTCGCCAACAGCGATGAGGCGATCGGTCGGCGGGTGACGAAGATGCACGCGATGCTTGCTGAGCTGGGCAAGATCGCCGGCGAGGTGCCAGCGGCGGAAGCGGTGGTGGAGATTATCAAGCGCACGGGGGTGGTGCATGGGGAACTTGGCGATGGGCGGGCGCGGGCGTCGCGGGTGGCTTCTTTGGCGGCGTTGATCGGGTTCGCGCGTTCGCGAGCGGATCGGTTTGAGTCGCCCGGTGATCTGGGGGCGATGCTGCGGTACTGGGATGATCTGGACCCTGGGGAGCAGTCGCTGGGCGAGCTGCCCGAGCACAAAGTCGAGGGCGGCGACGGGGTGCGGGTGTTTGCGGGGGGCGGGCGATCAGGAGGCACGGAAAAGATGACGGGTGCGGTCGCGATGCTGACGGCTCATGCGTCCAAGGGGCTTGAGTATGACACGGTGTTTGTGCCTCGGGTGAGCGGGCCCCATGGGTATCCCAAGAGTGCGGGCGGCGATGAGGAGATTTTGCCCGAGGGGATGGTGGATCGGGGCGCCGATGTTCGGGATATCAAGGCGCGTCGGCTCGACGAGGAACGCCGGGTGTTTTATGTGGCGCTCACGCGGGCCAAGAAGCGCGCGGTGCTGCTGGCCAAGGTGCCCAAGAAGACGACCTCGATCAACTTTGTGTTGGAGCTGCGGGCGGCGTTGGGAGAAGCGTTTGTCGAGCGCGACGCGGTCGATGTGCTCGAGCCGGGCGCGGGCGGGGACGCGGTGAGCCGATTGGGGGCGGAGTTTAAGGCCGCGAATCGGATGCGTGATGTGTTCGATCAGGCGCGCAGCGATGCGCGCCGCAGCGCAGCCATCGCGATCGACGCGATGGAGCAGGGGGATCTGGATCGCGATGAGCTCTCGGCCGAGCTGGCGAAGGCTGGAGAACGGATCGCGCTGGTCAACGCGGTGCTGCGCGATGGGGTGGCGCCGGAGTGGGCGCAAGGCGAGGAGCTTGAGGCGTTGTCGGCGATGCTTGTCGATGCGCTGGCGATGCAGGAGCGTGATGACGAGGGCGGGTTGCATCCGGGGCTGGTCGGGCCATTGAAGCTGAGTTTTTCGCAGCTGTCGAAGTATCTTGAGTGTCCGCGGTGTTATCTGGTGAACTATGTGCTTCGGCTGCCTCAGGAGAACGCGGTGCCGATGTTATTGGGGACGGTGGTGCACGAGACGCTCGAGCAGTTTTATACGAAGTGGAGGGCAGCCGACGCGGAGGGTGGGGCGACGCCGGGGGGCGAAGAGCTTGAGGCGATGGTGACCAAGGAGTTCTATGCGAGGTGGCCTAAGGACGAGGTGGTCGATGGTGAGAAGCTCGAGCAGGCGCGGGCGTTGGTGCGGACGGTGTGGGAGTCGATGCATGATCCGCAGGCGCATATCGAGGAGCTTGAGCGCGAGTATGTGTTTGGGTACAGGCCAGATGGAGAAGGCGCGATCGAGCACAAGATTAAGGCCAAGCTCGATCGGGTGGATGCCACGAGCAGCGGCGGTCGGCGGGTGATCGATTACAAGACGGGCTATCCGCGCAAGGAGCTCAAGGAGCCCAAGAAGGATGACCTGCAGCTTGGGATCTATGCGATGGCACTCGAAGAAGCGTTTGGTGATCCGGGGCCGGGGAGTGAGTGCGCGTATTGGTTATTGCAAGACGGGAGCGTGGGCTCGATCGGGATGGATGCGCTGGATATGAAGAAGATCCGCAAGAAGATCGATAAGGCGATCGCGGGGATGCTGGCGGGGGAGTGGTCGCAGAGCAACAAATGTCAATCTGGGCAAAGCGAGTCGGCGTGCAGTGTGCTCGATGTGGTGGATGGGGATGTGTTTGCGGACGATTGATGGGTATCCGGGCTGATTTGGGAGCTTGTTTTTTCGATGAGGTGAATCGCTGATCGTGTGGGGCGGTATGCCAAGAGGGGCGGTTGCTCTGATTTGAAGGATGGCTGTGTGTGATTGAACGGTTTGGATACTTTGGACGCAGGGTGTTGGCGGTTGGGATCGCGGTGGTGGTGCTGTGCGCTCATGTGAATGCGGATGTTGACTCTATTGGAGATCAGGACGGCGTGTATCGAGTGTCGTTTGACAATGGGCTCGCGTGTGTTGTGGTTGAGGCGGAGCAGGCTGGGCAGGCCGACCAAGCGCATGACTTGGGTGATGCGCAGGCGTGGCTGATGGTGCGTGCGGGGTCGTTGTATGAAACGGATACGCAGCGCGGCTCGGCGATGGTGCTCGAGCGGCTGATCCGGATGGGGATCGAGGGGTATTCGGCGGAGGCCATCGACGGGTTGTTGATTGATGAGCCGACGGGGTATGGGGGGCACGGTGGCTCGTTCGTGGCGTTCGATCAGGTTGGGTTCATGGGGGCGTTCGGGCATGGGGAACAAGAGAAGGATCAGTTGGGACGCTTGCTTGGGTTCTATGCGCGGGTGCTTGATGTGGATTCGTTGATGCTCACTGATGAGCGGATCGGGGAGGCGATCGCATGGGTGCGAGAATCGATGGAGCATGAGCAGTCGGTGGATCTGCGGGCGAGGCGGGTGTGGTTGCCCGAGCTCATGGAGGGGACGCCGTTCGGTGAGCGGCTGCCCGGGGCGAGCTTTGAGGCGATTGATCGATTGAAACCTGATGATGTGCGGGCGTTTGCTCGGGCGGTGTATCACCCGGCGCAGGCGGTGTTGATCGTTGTTGGGGATGTGGATGCTGCGGAGATCGAACGGTTGGTGCGGGGCTCGGTTGGTGCGGTGGATTCTGGTGCAGGGCGTGGATGGGTGGCCGACGGGCGGAGTCATCGGGATGTGTCCGGTCGCGTGGTGGTGGGGAGTGATCCGGGGTTTACGCGTCATCAGGCGGCGATGGTCTGGTTCGAGGATCAGGGATTGCAGGATTTCGGTATGGGCGGATTGCCCACGGGTGATGTGTCCGAGCGTATCCGTGGGCTGATTGTGGATCGGGTGGCCGGCGAGGCGGTGCGGTATCGGCTCGGTCGGCTGGGCAGGCAGGAGCTCGGGCCTGGGTATGACCTGGTGCTCGATCAGGTTGAAATGTGGGGGCAGCTGGGGCTGACTCAAGTCGTCGTGGTCGGTGATGGGGATGCGTGGGAATCGTCGATTGAGTTTTTGGTGCGTCAGAACGGACGGATCAGCCGGGATGGGTTGGGGGACGCAGAGATCGCGCGGGCTCGGCGGCTGGTGTTGACACGCTGGCATCGCGATGCGGGTGACTGGGCGACGACGCCCTACCGTCGGCGGGTCGGGCTGGTGCACTGGCTGGTGACTTCGGGGCGGCCGATCTTGGGGAGCCCGGCGTGGGACGCGCTGGCGACGGAGATCATGAGCAGCGTGACGGATCGAGAGATCAACGATGCGGCACGAAAGATGGTCGAGCCCAAGCACGCTGGGTACATCGCGTTGATGGATCACAAGGGTGCGGGCGATACAAACGATGCGCTGCTGGGGGTTGTAGACGCAGCGAAGGGGCAAGCGCTCGGGGCAATTGATCCAGAATGGATGACCAAGCTCTCGGGGTCGATGATTGATGGCGAGCCTCGCGAGCGCGAGGTTCTTGAAGTCTCGCAGCACCCCGAGTCAGGGTCTTGGACGGCGGTGTACGAGAACGGGGTGCGGGTGCATGCGCGGGCGATGGGCGATGGCGGGGAGAACGAAGAGGGATCGGGCGGGGTGTATCTGGCGGCGACGATCTGGGGGAACGGTTTGTTTGGCGCGGGTGTGGATGATGATCTGGTGCAGGCGGCGTTGGTGGCTTGGCGGTCGCCGACGACGGAGACGCGGGGCGGGGGCGCGGTGTCGGTGTTCATCGAGGAGCACGGGCTGAGGGTTTCTGCGTATCAGGATGTGGGCTTTGTGCAGTTGCGTGTGAGCGGCGACGGCGATGAGTTCGAGGCTGCGGTGGAGCTGATGTATGCGTTGTTGGGGCAGCCGATGATTGAGCAGGGGGCGTTTGATGCGTGGGCACAGCGGTCGGCTGGGGTGAGGGCGAGCTCGGTGGATCAGGCGATCAAGGCGATGTACGGGGTGCGGGCTGGCGGTCAATCCGAAGCGAAAGCGCGGGTGACGATCGATGAGGCGCAGCGGCTGATCACGCAGATGGTGCGGAAGGGTCGGTTGGAGATCGCGATCGCGGGCGAAACTGGCTTCGATGCGCCGGGGATGATCGAGCACGCGGGGGCGTACTTTGGGTCGCTTGTCTCGCGTGCGGGTGGCGAGGCTGTCGGTGCTGAGCTTGAATCAATGCCTGATGATGGGGTCGAGCGGGCGGTGCTGGTCAAGCATGAGAAGATGCTGCGAGTCAGGACGAAGGATGAACAGGAGTACGGGTTTGTGATCGGGTACTTCGGGGTTGGGGTCGATGAGCTGCGGGCGATGCGATCGATGTCGCTCTCGTCGATGATGCTCAATAGCCGCTTTGCCAAGGAGGGCGAGGCACGCGGGTTCGGTGGGAAGATCCGGGCGCAGATCGCGTTTTCGGATTTGTTCGATGGTGAAGCGGTTTTCTTGATCCGGGTGTTGTGCGACCCGGGGGAGATCGCGCTGGGCGACGAGGTGATTGATTCGGTCATCGGTGGCGTGCTGATGGACGGGTTTGGTGAGGATGAGCTTAGGCGGACGCAGGATTTGGTGGACGAGTCGATTGCGCGATACTTTGATACAGTGGAGTATTGGAGCCAGCGGCTGAGTGTGCTGGGGGTCAAGCGGCGGACGGTCGATGAGCTGTGGGGGATTCGCGAAGGATACCGGGGGATCGATGCGGGGTACGCAAGCGGGGTGATTGCGCGGGTGGTTGAGGGTGAGGAGCGTTTCCGGATCGAGCTGGTGGAATCGAAGTTGGTGGATTAACGACGGCTTATGATCTGGTCAGTGATCGGGGTATGAAAAAGGCCGCACTTTTGAGGTGCGGCCTTAGTAGATTTTGGGATGCGGGTCGCTCGTTGGACTATTCGAGTGCGGCGGCGCCGGAGATGATCTCGGTGAGCTCGGTGGTGATCTGTGCCTGACGCATGCGGTTGAACTTGCGCTTGAGCAGGTGGCCCATCTTGCCGGCGTTGTCGGTCGCGGCTTTCATCGCGATCATGCGGGCGATGTGCTCGGAGACGACGGCGTCGTTGAAACACTGGAAGGTGACGGCTTTGACGGCTGCGGGGAGCAGGTGGTCGAGGAGCGAGTCGGCGTCTGGTGAGAACTCGTAGTTGTCAGAGTAGCCGGTGGCTGTTGTGTCTTCTGTGGTGGTGGTCTCTGGGGTGGAGAACGGCAGGAGCTGGAGGGTGGTGACGCGTTGCTTGCCTGCGGAGAAGTACTTCATGTAGACGATGCGGACGGCGGAGATCTCGCCGGCGATGAATCGTTCGATGTACCCTGCGGCGAGGCGTTCGACCTCTTCGTAGCTTGGCTTATCGCCGAAGTGTGAGTGGAGGGTGTAGTTGGTGTAGCCGGCGAACTTGAGGGCGTTGGCGCCCTTCTTGCCGACGACTTCGAGGATGCCGTCGTCGCGGGTTTGGTCTTTGAGGTGCTTGATGGCGGCGCGGGTGATGGTGCCGTTGTATGGCCCGCAGAGCCCGCGATCGGCGGAGATGACGAGGGTCAGCTCTGGCGCTGTTGAGCTTGGATTGCTCAGCAGCGGGTGCCCTTCACCGACGCCGGCGTCGCCGAGCTTGGCGACGAGCCCGAAGATGGATTCGGTGTATGGACGCGAGGCGACCGATGCGGTCTGGGCGCGTGCAAACTTACTGGTGGCAATCATTTGCATCGTGCGCGTGATGCGTTTGATGTTGTTGACTGCTTTCATCCGCTTCTTGATGTCTTGTGTATTACCCATGGGCGGGGATGATAGCTTGAATTGCGTCAGTGGGCAAGGGATTCGGGAGCGGGGTCTGGGGGAAGGGGACGAAAAAACCGCCCTTGGTTGAGGGCGGCTTTGAGGGGGTGATGTTTGGGGATGTGGAGCGATTGGGATCACAGGCGGGACGCCTGTGCCACTTGTCCCTTGCAATTGGTTGTGCTTACTCACCGGCGTCGTGGCGGTGTGGGGGGCGGGGGGTGTCTGGCTGGTTGGTTGAAGCCCGGCGTGGGTCGGATGGGGTTGGGGCGGTGGATTCGAAGGCCATTGGGAAGGCGGTGGAGAGGGCGGTGATCTGGGGGATGTTGGTGGAGGGATCGGTGTTGCGTGGAGTTTGTGACATTGCGGGGTCCTCTCTTTACTTGACTCGGTTCGCCGGGTTTGGCGGCTTGCCGGGGTTGAGTCGTCGTGAAAAGCAGCGGCGACCCTTGAGGATGCACCGGGTCGGGGGGGTTGGCCATGAAATGGGGGATGGGGGGTGGTTAATTGAGCGTTAAGCCGTCGAATGCGAGGGCGATGCCGTCTGGGAGGGCTTCGTCGGTCTGGGCGTGGAGCAGATCGTGGGTCATGTGGATGAGGTAGGTCCGAGAAGCGTTGATGGCTTGGGCGGCTACGACGGCTTGCTCGACGGTGAAGTGCGTCGGGTGAGGCTTGTGGCGGAGGGCGTCGAGGACGAGGGTGTTGGTGGGGGCGAGGGCTTGGTGGGTCTCGTCGGGGATGTGTGAGACATCGGTGCAGTAGGCCAGGGGGAGGAGGTCGGCGTTTGGGAGGCTTGATTCTGGGAGGTCGGGGGCGTTGAAGATGAACCCGAGGATGGGGAGCTTGCCGTGGTGGAGGGCGATGGGGGTGATCTCGAGTCCGAAGAGCGTGAAGGGGGTGAGGGGCTCGATGATGTTGGGGATGAGGGAGGCGATGAAGGATTTTTGGATGTTCTTGTGGGGCTCGAAGATGTGCTGGTAGACGCGGGTCAGGGCGTCCATGGTGTGGGCGTTGGCGTAGATATTGATCGGTTGCTTCATGACTTCGTTGAAGCGGCGGACCTCGTCGAGCCCGAAGGTGTGATCGACATGGTTGTGGGTGTAGAGGATGGCGTCGATGCGGGTGATGTTCTCGCGGAGGACCTGCTGGCGGAGGTCTGGGGAGGTGTCGATGAGGATGACGCGGTCGATGCCTTGGGGGTCGGTGAACTCGATGGTGGCCGAGGCTCGGGTGCGGGTGTCGCGTGGGTCGGTGGAGGTGCAGGTTGGGCAATCGCAGGCGATGAGGGGGATGCCTGCGGAGGTGCCGGTGCCGAGGAAGCGGAGTTTCATGCGTGGATGATAGGTGGGCTTGGTGTGAGGGCGTGTAAAAAAGCCCGCGGGTGCGGGCTTGATGGGGTGGAGTGGGTTTGGGGTCGATGGGGTTTATGCAGCCTGCGTGTTGAAAGCTGGGTTAAAGCCGTTGTTGAAGTTGGGGTTGAAGCCGCCGTTGAAACCGCCGTTGAAACCTGGGTTGAATGCGCCTGGGAATGGAGCGTTTGATTCGAAGTTGCCTTCGTTGTTCCAGTCAGCGCCTTCGTTCCAGCCGCCGTTCCAGTTGTTGTTCCAGTTGTTCCATGGGCTGTTGGCGCCAGCGAATGCTGGGTTGAAGCCGTTGTTGAAGCCCGAGTTGAAACCTGGGTTGAAGCCGTTCCAGCCGTTGAAGCCGTTGAAGCCGCCGAAGCCGTTGAAGTTGTTGTTCCAGGCATTGAATGGGGTGTTCCAGTTGTTGAAGCCTGAGTTCCATGAGTTGGTTGGGAAGCCTGCCCATGGGGTGTTGTTGAAGCCGCCGTTGAAGTTATTGAAGCCTGGGTTGTTCCAGTTGTTGAAGCCGCCGCCGAAGCCGGTGAAGCCTGGATTGAAGCCGGCGGAGAAACCTGAGCCGAAACCGCCGAAGCCAGTGCCGAAGCCTGTACCAAAGCCGGTGCCGAAGTTTGATGCGAATGGGGTGTTGAACGGGGCGTTGAACATGGTGTGTTTCCTTTGATAGGTGTGATCGCGCGCGTGACCGATCGGCCGATGCCGGGGGCACGGGGATTTGATCGGCGGCTTGGGGCGGCGGGTTTGGTGGGAGGGGGGAGATGTGCCCAGATGCATCGCGTTGGTGGGGGGATGGGCTGGTGAGGGCGCAGAGGTTGCGCGTGTGGAATAGTCCGAAACGGCTTTAGGAATCGGATGGGCGGGTGTAGGTGGCGAGGCAGTTGGGGGCTTCGGTGATGCTCACGCTGTGGACCCGGGCCCGTGGGGCGAGGGTTGGATCGAGCTTGTTGGCGAGCTCGTCGGCGATGTGCTTGGCGAGGTGCTCGGCCGTGGGGTTGAGGGTGTCGAAGGGGGGGGTGGTGTTGAGGTTGTTGTTGGTGAAAGGTTTGCAGATGTTGATCAGGGTGGTTTCTACGAGGTGGAAGTCGCAGAGCAGGCCTTCGGCGTCGAGTTGGTTGCCGGTTATGGTGGCGGTGGCTTTGAAGTTGTGGCCGTGGATGGGCTCGGGGGTGCCCATGAGGATGATGGAGTGGGCGGCGCAGAACTCGTGGGTGACTTGGATGGTGAACATAGGGGATGGTAGGGGGAGGGGGAGAAGAGGGGGAGAAGACCGCTTCCTTACGGGCGCGGCTCGTTGGGGGCGGGGTTGCTTGGATGGGTTTTGGACCAGGTGGCGAGTGAGCGGAAGGCCATGACGGCGATAAGGAGGTTGGCGATGACGCCGGCAGGGGATTCGGCGATGAGGTTGAATGCGATCCAGCAGAGCGAGGCGAGGGCGGCGAAGATGAAGCCGTCTTTTTTATGGATGCCCAGGCGGTGCATCGAGAGGAACATAAAGATGGCGGCGGCCCAGTCGAGCCCGTAGTAGCGATCGAGGGCGAGGAAGTTGAGGATTGTGTCTGGCATAGGGGGAAGGGTAGGGTTTGAGGGGAGATGGGGGTGGGGTTGGTGTATGAAAAGATGGTTTGGGCGGGGTGTGCTAGAGTTGGGGGCTGAAAATGCTGTTCTGATGGTTGTGAAGGAGCTTTGAGATGGGTGAGTCGCCGTTGATTATTGGTGTGAGCGGGTTGCGTGGGATTGTTGGGGAGAGCCTGACGCCTGAGGTGGCGATGCGGTTTGCGGCGGCGTATGGGGAGTGGCTGTGGTCGAGCCGGGAAGAAGGGGACGCGCTGGTGGTGTCTGTCGGGCGCGATGGGCGGCGCGGGGGCGTTGAGATTGAGGAGGCGGCGATTGAGGGGTTGCTGCGGAGTGGGTGCGATGTGATCCGGATGGGGGTGGCGACGACGCCGAGCGTTGGGTTTGCGGCTTCGGCGCCGTGCTGTGAGGCGGGGATGGTGATTACGGCGAGCCATAACCCGGCGCAGTGGAACGGGCTCAAGTGCATTGTGAATGATTCGGGGGTGGGTGGATCGTTGTCGCGGGCGCCGCTGGCAACTGAGGCGGAGGAGATTATTGGGCGATTCCGGGCGAGTGAGGGCGAACCAAAGCAGGTGCGCGAGCGCGGGGTCGTGGTGGCGCATTCGAGCGAGATCGGGGTGCATGTGTCTTGGGCGGTGGAGTCGGTGTTTCGCGTCGCGGGCGAGAAGCCAGCCAAGAAGCTGAGCAAGATCCATGCGGTGCTCGATTCGGTGAACTGTTCGGGTTCGTCGATGGCGGTGCCGTTCTTTGAGCGGATTGGGAGTCGGCTGTATCCGATCGCGTGCGATGGGTCGGGGGATTTTCCGCATACGCCTGAGCCGACGAAGGAGAACTTGTCGGGCGAGGGTGGGTTGTGTGATGTGGTGCCGGCGATGAATGCGTGGGTGGGCTTTGCACAGGACCCGGATGCGGATCGGCTCGCGATTGTTGACGAGCTGGGGGGGTATATCGGCGAGGAGTACACGCTGGTGCTGTGTGCGATGGCGTTGATGGAGGCGTGGCTGGCTGGCGGTGGGATGAAGAGCGAGAAGAAGCCGGTGTTTGTGGTGAACTTGTCAACTTCGCGGATGATTGATGATGTGGCCAAGCACTATGGGGGTGAGGTGGTGCGGACGGCGGTGGGCGAGGCCAATGTGGTGGAGGTGATGAAGCGGCTCAAGGGCGAGGGGCGCGATGTGGTGCTCGGGGGTGAGGGCAACGGCGGGGTGATCTGGGCGCAGGTGACTTATGTGCGGGATTCGCTGGCGGGGATGGCGTTGGTGCTGGCGTTGATCGCTCGGACGGGCAAGACGGTGAGCGAGCTGGTGTCGATGGTCAATGGGATGGGCCCGACGGATGAGGTGCGCGAGCAGGGGTACACGATTTTGAAGGCCAAGTCTGATCTGGCGAAGAAATCGGATGCGGACCCGGTGGTGGCGCATCTGGAGGGGGTCTATGGGGCGATGGGGGATTGCCGGGTGGATCTGACGGACGGGATCCGGATTGACTGGGATGCGCGGGGGGTGTGGGCGCATGTGCGGGCGAGTAATACGGAGGCGATTATGCGGGTGATTGTGGAGGCGCCGAGCCGGGCGGAGGCCCAGCGGGTGGCCGACGAGGTGGACGGGCATATTGGGAAGGCCGGGGCATGAAGCGGCGGGGGGAAGGACGCTATAGTTGGGGATGAGCGAAGCAGCATCACAGCGTGTACAGGCGTACGGGGTTGGTTCTTTGGTCCGGGTGACCAAGGAGCTTTCGCGTGGGGAAGATCGCTCGGCGTTTGGCGTGGAGGGCGAGATCCTGCGGATGGGGCAGCAGAAGACGGGGTCTTGGTATGCGCATTCGAAGGATAAGAAGCTGTGGCTGGATCGGCTCGAGCTGAGGAAAGCCGACGGCGAGATTGTGGTGATGAACCTGGATGATCGGACTTCGGTCGAAGTGCTCTGATCGGGCGCTGATGGATACTCAATTGTTTTTATTCGCCCGGCGTGGGGTCACGCTCGGGCATTTTGACGATGCGTGTGGGGACGGCGAGCCCTTGGCGGGGGTAGGTGCGCAGATTGAGCTGGGGGGCGAGCTGGTTGATCTTTGCTCGGGCTTGGTCGGCGTACTTGTGGGTGGAGATGACGATGGCGTCGGCTTTGGTTGATTTGAGGGCGTCGGTGTGGCGGACCTCGACGCCCAGGGGGTGGTGGCCGAGTTTGGTCGGGTCGTCATCGTAAATGGCTTCGACGGCGTCGGGGTGCGAGAGGATGAAGTGGGCGTAGTGCTTGAGGTCGTTGCCAGCGCCGAGGAGGGCGATCTTTTCGTCGTCGCGGACGACGAGGAGATCGGTGTCCGGGCGGAGCGGGGGCATGGGGAGGGCGATGCCGGCGTGGTAGGTGTCGTTGAAAGCGCGGAGCCCGGGTGAGGATTGTTTGAGCATGTTTTCGAGTGTGGGGAGGTTTCTGACGAGGAGCGTGGAGCCTGAGTCGGTGGCGTGGAGGTCGTAGCCTACGAGCCCGAGTGGCTTGGCGAGCTGGCGGACTTTGGCCCAGCCTTCGTCCATATCGCGGAGCCCGACATCGTGGAAGAAGACGACGCATCGGTCGGAGAGTCGGTCGGCGATGGCTTGGAAGTCTTTGACGATTTGTTCGTTGGTGTGTTCACCGTCGACGAAGATCAGTGAATATTTTTCGGATCGGCAGGCGCTTGGGAGGTCTTGTGGGCTGAAGCCTTTGGTGATTTGTACATCGAGGTTGAGTCGTTTGGCGACGCGGCGGGTGAGTTGTGTGCCTTCGGTTGAGCCGTTGGATGTTTCGGCGTCGATGGCGTCTACTTGGGCGGGCTTCATGAGCTCGGCGATGAGCATGGTGGAGATGCCGAAGGAGTTGCCGATGACGAGCGAGCGGTTTTGGGATTCGTTGCTTGTGGGGTTGCTTGTGGGGTTGTTTGCGGCGTTGAGCGCGTCGGCGACGAGTCTGAAGAACCATGCGTCGCGGAGTGAGATGGCGATTTGGCGATGGCTTGGTGATTCGTAGCGCCAGCGTGGACGCCATTCTTGGCGCGGGGCGAGTCCGGTCCAGAGGAGTGCTGGGGAGCCGAGATCAAAGACATAGTTTTCTTTTGAGTAGGCGTCGATGATCGATGGGAGCATGGCGGGTTCCTGTGGATCGGGCGTGTGGCTTGTGCATGGGCAGTATAGCGAATGGTGGGGATCGGAGGGTGCGTGGCTCTTGGATGCGCGGTGGTTGTGCGCACAGGGAAGGCGCGGGCGGGGTGTGTGTTGGAAGATTATGAAGTTTTTTTCGTGCTGTGTTTGCAGGAGTTTGCGGCGTTTTGGTGATTTTTTGAACGGTGTTTGTGCGCACGGGGGTGGTCGGGGGCGGGTTGGGTGTAGGCGTGTGAAAGTGAAGGCACGCCGGGAAGTGGTGGAGGAGAACTCGATGTCGGATCAACTTGCAGCGGAGCACGGGAACGCGGACCCATTGTGGGCAGTCATGGAGCTTGCGATTCGCGAGCATATCAGCCGGGGGTTGCCTCGGCATGAGAAGATGTGGGCGTATTACCGGAATCCGTTGGAGTTGGTCCGGCAGTCGGGTCGTGCTGGTGGGATCAGCGGCGAAGGGGGCACGCGTGGGTGGTATCGCTCGGCGCAGGAGGTTGGGCTTCCGGAGCGGATTGTCGGGCGGAACGGTGCTGTGGGGCTTGCTGGATCATCGATCGGCGGCGAGCGCGGTCGGCGTGAGGTGGTGATCGAGAACGATATCGGTTGGCGGATCGGGACGATGGTGGACTTTATGTTCGGGTCGCCTATCCGGATTGAGTCGTTGGCTGATGATGAAGGGGTTGCCAAGGCGATCGAAGAGGTGCTCGAGTCTGTTTGGGAAGCGAGCGGCGGGATCTCGCTGATGCAGGACATGGCGACCTTTGGGCATGTATTCGGGCATGTGGATTTGTTGTTGCGTGTGGATGAGGAGGGGCTGGTCGGGTCTCGTGTGTGGGACGCGGGGCGGTGGATTTCGATCGAGCCGATCGATGCGCGTCGGGGTGTGGCGGTGATGTCGGCGAGTGATTATCGCGCGGTGGATGTGTACGGGGTGCATGTGGAGCGCGAGGTTGGGGAAGACGAAAAGCCGAAGGAGAAGCCGAGGGGGCGGTTCGGGCTTGTTGGTGGTCGGCGAGGTGGTTCAGGTGAGACTCGGAAAACGAAGCAGGCGGTGACGGAGGTGTTCACGGCGGATGGTTGGTCGCGGTATGTCGATGGCGAGCGGGTGGACGGGGATGTGTGGCGCTTGATGGCGGGCGTGCTGCCCGTGGTGCATGTGCAGAACATGAGCCAGCCGTTTAGCTATGGGGGGATCGGCGAGGTGGAATCGCTGGTGGGGCTGCAGGACGAGTTGAATACACGGTTGAGTGATCGGGCGAGCCGGGTGACGATGCAGAGTTTTCAGATGTACTTGGCCAAGGGGATCGAGGGGTTCGGCGGGAGCAGTGTTGGTCCCGGCATGGTGTGGAGCACGGATAATCCGGAAGCGCAGGTGCAGAGCTTTGGGGGCGATGCGAGCAGCCCGAGCGAGGAGTCGCATATCGGGGAGATCCGTGAGGCGATGGACAAGATTAGTGGGGTGCCTCCGGTTGCGGGGGGGATTGTGCGGGCGAAGCTGGGGAACCTGTCAAGTGCCAATGCGCTGCGGATTACCTTGATGAGTTTGATCGCTAAGACGATGCGCAAGCGGGTGGGGTATGGTCGCGGGATCGAGCAGGTGAGCTCGATGGTGCTCGATGTGCTTGATGCTGCGGGGGTGCTCAAGACGGATGTGCGGGACCGGGGGGTGCGCGTGGTGTGGGGTGCGCTGCCGGTGGTTGATGATGAGGAGACGAAGGTCGCCGCAGGGCAGGCGAAGCTGGACTTGGGCGTGGAGCGCGAGCAGGTGCTCGACGAGCTTGGGTTTGGGGACGCGGACCCGGGCGTGGTGTAAAGAAGAGTTGAGTACGAAGAACACGATCGAAGGAGTGTGTGATGGCGAAGCAGATTGGACAGATGGGTGGTACGGGTGGAGAGATGAATCAGAACAACGAGTCTTCGGCGGTTGGCGGCGATGGGGTTGAGCTTAGCGAGGAAGTGATTTGGAAAGCTCGGGCGCAGGAAGCCGAGGAGAAGCTGGCGCAGGTGGAGGCTCGGGTGATCGAGCTTGAAAGAGCGCTGGAGGAGTCGCACGAGTCGGTGCGGTCGGTCGAGCGGCGGAGCGCGATTGATATGGAGCTGATCGCGGCCAAGGCGATTGATCTGGAGACGGCGCGGATGCTGACGGAGGCGGCGATTGGCGAGATGGATGCGCCGGATGTTGGGATTGCGGTGCGGGAGTTGTGTGATCGCAAGCCGTTCTTGTTTGCGGGAAGGCGAGGGCATGGGCATGGAACACATGGCGTGTCGATGGGGCCTGGGCAGGCGCAGGGGGCGAGCGGTGATGACGAGATGGATGAGCTGGCGCGGCATGCGCGCAGCAGCGGGGATCGGAGCGAGCTGCTGCGGTATCTGCGGGTGCGTCGCGGACAGTGAGCCGGGTTTGAATGAGCAGATTTGAAGTGTTGAGTGGATTGATGGCGCGGCGGCGCACTGTGCGCGGCGTGTAGGTTGTTGAAGATTTGAATGGAGGCTGAATATGGCGTTTACTGGGAAGGCGAGTTATACGGCGGGGGCGGGGTTGCCCGAGCTGGTTGAGGATGTGAGCGACATCATCGGGATTGTGAGCCCGTTTGAGACGCCGTTGCTGGATCATTTGGGTGATCCCAAGCGGAGTGCGATGTCGACGGTGCACGAGTGGATCGAGGATGCGCTGTTGCCCAATATGGGGCAGATCAATCAGTCGAGCTTCTCGCCCAACGCGACGAGCGCGACGACCTTGACGGTTGATGATGTCGGGGTGTTCCGTGTCGGTGATCTGGTGCGCCCGGGCGGAAGCAGCGAGGTGATGATGGTCGCGGTGGTCAATACTGGGACGAACCAGATTGCGGTGGTGCGTGGGTATGGTGCGACGGTGGCGGCGACGCTGGTGGACAACATGGTGCTGACGATCCTGGGGAACGCGGCGCTTGAGGGGGATGAGGCACCGGATGCTCGGTTTACGAATCGTTCGCGCCAGAGTAACTACACGCAGATTTTTACAGCCGGGATTGATGTGTCGGGTTCGATGCAGGCGGCGCGGGCGTATGGAATCGCCGATGAGGTGGACTATCAGAAGCAGGAGCGGATGCGTGAGTTGCTTCGTGATCTGGAGAACTGTGTGATCAATGGTGTGTCGCCGGTGAGTGACGGGCAGGGGTCGGGCACGATTCGGCGTTCGATGAACGGGATTGTTCATTCGCTGGAGACGAACCTGTTCGAGCCTGGTCAGGGCGGAATCCCGGATGGCGATGGTGGGGGGAGCGATGAGCTCAACGAGGAGATTCTCAATGCGGCGCTCAAGCGCGTGTGGGATAACAGCAGCGGGAATGTGGACACGATTGTCGTTGGTGGCGCGCAGAAGCGCAAGATCAATGGGTTTGCCAGTGGTTCGCGGGCGTACTTGCCGGACGATCAGACTTTCTCGGACATGATCAGTGTGTACGAGAGCGACTTTGGTGTGTGCCGGGTGGTGATGAGCCGATGGGTGCCCAGCGATGCGGTGCTGCTGCTGGATTCTTCTCGGATTTCGGTGCTGCCGATGCAGGGGCGGAGTTTCCACTATAAGCCGTTGGCTTCGACGGGGGATTCGATCTCGGGTCAGGTGATTGGTGAGTACACGCTGGAGATGAAGAACGAGAATGCGCACGGGCTGGTGACGGGCCTGGGTGTTTGATGCTGCCCGGAAGGGGAGCGTGATGGATGCGGGGTTTTAGCGCGGGTGCGCTAGGGCTTGTGACCCGGGCGGGTGGGCGCCCGCCCGGGTGTTTGGAAGTGTGGATGAATCGAAGTGCTTTGATGATTGGAGACGGTGATGTTTGCGAAGGATCGTGATCTGTTTGTGCTTGAGCCCGGGCTGCATAAGGATGTGGCGTGGATGGGACAGCGGCTGCTGTCGGTGATCGGGTCGATGTCGGGGACGACGCTGACGATCAGCTCGGGTTCGTTTGTGGATGCGGGGATTACCGCTGGGCATGTGGTGGTTTTTGCTGGTGTGGCGTTGGAGGTCGTGAGTGTGGAGTCGGCGACGAGCGCGACGGTGTCGTTGATGCGGGGGGATGTTGGGAGCTCGGCGATTCCTGGGGTGGGGGCGACGAATCAGAAGGTGGAGGTGTATGGGTATGGGCCGCAGCTCGGGATGGTGCATCGGCAGGTGTTGTCGATGATCGGGCTTGACCCGGATGGTGCGGGCTTTGATGAGTCGGTGGTGACGAATCCGGGGGCGTTGGTTCGGCTTGAGGCGCTCGGGGCGCTGCATCTGATTTATGCCGGGGCGGGGGCGCCGGGGACGGGTGGGCAGAAGTTTGAGCAGCGAGCGCAAATGTATAAACAGCGGTTTGCCAGCGAGCGTGAGCGGGTGGTGGCGCTCATCGATCTTGACGGTGATGGGGTGGCGGAGGTGAAGCGTCGTCCGAACTTGTTTGTGTTGAATCGGGGCTGAAGAAGGATTAATCAGAAAGGTGGTGGGTGATGGTGGTGCTTCGGCCGGATGAGGTGAGCTTTGGGAGTGCGGTGTGGGGGCATGTTGCGCGGGTGAGTGTGGATCGGTTGTCATCGAGGACGATTGAGCAGTGGGATGAGTTTGGGCCGAACCTGGTGTTTGCGGATGTGGTGCGTCAGCGGGCGGTGATCCGGGTGACGCAGGAGATCGAGGGGGATGACTTCGATGGGCCGACGCTTGGGGATAAGGAGCTTTTTTCGTTTTATGGGAGCAGCGGGTCGGACGCTGGGCGGACGCGGGTGCGTGCTGTGGCGGTGGTTGAGTCGGTGCTCAATAAGGTGAGTGACTTTGGGAGCTCGCGGGTGATCACGCTGGTGGCGGTGAGCGAAGTTGGGTCGGCGGATCCGTTGACGGTGACGGGTGTATAGGTAGTTCGATAGATTGATTGGGAGGTTGGGATGGCGAGTTCGTTTAAGGGTGAGGATGTGTTTGGTTCGGGGCCTCACGAGTTCTTTGTGGGGCGTGTTGGTCGGCGGGTGGTTTCGTTGGCGGCGTTGGCGCGCGATTCGGCGGTGGAGGGGTCGGGGGAGTTTGGTGATCTTGAGCTGCGGGTGACGGTGAAGGGTCGGCTGTTGGCCGAGGATGTTGCGGGGCTGTGGGCGCTGCGCGATGCGTTGGCCGCGGAGTCGGCGTATGAGGTGGCGGGCGGGGTGCTCGAAGATGGGCACGGGCATGAATGGACGGAGATGAAGCTGCTGAATGTCGATGAGGATGGGGCGGTGGCGCGGGGGCGCGAGCTGAGCATCGGGTATACCGCGGAGTTTGGGCATCTGGCGATTTGAGTTGGAGGTGAGTGATGGAAGCGGAGATGATGGGGGCGTTGACCCAGTTTGGGGTCGCGGGGTTGGTGTGCTGGATGTGGCTGTGCGAGCGGCGAGCGTCGGCGGAGCGCGAGCGGCAGATTACGGAGGCGCACGAGAAGCTGATCGGGCAGGGCGAGGGGCAGCGGGTGCTGGTCGAGGTGATCCGTGAGAACACCAAGGCGCTGGCGGCTCTTGAGGTTGGGCAGCGTGGGCTGGTCGCGGCGATTGATCGGATGGGGATGCAGGCACGGAGCGGGCAGGGATGAGCAAGGTGGTGAGTCTGCGGGCGTGTGGATTTGGCGCTACACTGGGGTGTGAAGAACTGTGCTTGCAAACTTGCTCTGGGGACTATTGCGTGCGGCTTGCTGATGGCTGGGTGCAGCAATGGGATTATCTTTCAGGAGCAGGTGGTGCGGACGGATGATCTGCTCGCGGTGCCGGGGCCTTTTCGTCCGGCGGTGATGCGGGTGCATCCGCTGACGCACACGGAGATCGGGGCGGATGGCAAAGCCGTGATCGTGCTACATGTTGAGCTCAAGGATCCTTGGGGCGATACCGTCAAGGGCGTTGGGCAGATCCAGGTGCAGCTGCGCAAGGGGAGCGCGACGAGCGTGGTGGGCGTGCGCGGCACGCGGTGGGACATTGATCTCCGGGATATCGAGGAGAATGTGTCGTACTTTGATTCGGCGACGCGGACCTACCGGATTGTGATCGGGGGGCTCCCGGATTGGCTGGCTGAGACTGTAGGGGTTGAAGCGAGCGATGCCGAAGAACAGGCGCGGGTGCGGGTGTTGTTCCGGACTTCCACGGCGGATGGTAAAGCGGTGGTGCTTCAGGATGAGTATCTGATGCGGTGAGCCTGTGTTGGCACTCGGCGGGTGGATTTGTATTCGAATATTTTGGTTATGAATCTTCTTTGGATGATTCATTGGGTGAGTCTTCGATCATGTCGAGCTGGCGGTATTTTTCTTGGTACTTGTCGCGGAGCTTGGTTTGTTTGTTGGAGAGGTCGATGGATCGGCCTTGGATCCAGGCTTGGGTGACAATGGAGGTGGTCTCGAGGATGTTGCCGTCGGCGACGAAGAGGGTGGCGTGCTTGCCGGATTCGATGGAGCCGAGGTGGTTGTCGAGGTTGAGAATTTTGGCGGCGTTGAGAGTGATGCCTCGGAGGGCGGCTTCGTCTGAGAAACCAAACTCTGAGCCGTGGGCGATCGAGATGGCGATGGCATCGGGGAGGTTGCGTTCGTGGGCGTGGCGTCCGGACATGGAGAGTGACCAGAGGACGCCGGCTTGTTCGAGCTTGGCGGGGAGTGTGTATGGCTGGTCGTAGGGTTCGTCAGCGCGTTTGGGGAAGTTGAATGTGCCGCCGATGATGACGGGGGTGTTGGTGGAGACGAGCAGGTCGGTGCAGAGGTGGGCGTCGCGGGCGCCGACGATGATGGGGCGGAGGTTGCGAGTCGTTGCCCAGTTGATGGCGGCGGTGATCTGGTCGTAGTCGTTGGCGTTGATGAAGACCGGGTTTTGCGGGCTGTCTTGGGTTTGGCTTTGTTCAACGGGTGGGAGCACCGTGGTGATGGCTTGGAGGCGTTGATCTGTCTCGTCGTGGTTGATCTGGTATGAGGTTGCGTTGTCGAAGAGTGTGTTGAGTTTGTCGATGGCGCGGTCGCGGTTTTTGATGGCCTGGGCTTTGTTGGAGCCGGTGTGGCGCATTCTTGGCCAGTTGATGATGAGCCCGGCGTCTTTGGCGAGGGCGAGGTCTTCGGTGGTCCAGCCTTCGGCTTGGAGCACGGAGGCACGCCCGGGGATGGTGCCGCCGGTGGGGAAGACGCCGAAGGTGAGGATGCCGTTGGATCGGGCGGTGGGGATGACGACGGAGTCTGGGTTGACGGAGACGAAGGCGCGGACTTCGGGGGTCATGTCGCCGACCTCGTTGTAGTCATTGGTGGCGCGGACGGCGGACATTTCTTGGAGCCCGAGCTTGGTGACCGAGTCGATGAGCCCGGGGTAGAGGTGCTGGCCGGTGAGGTCGATGATCTGGGTGTCTTGGGAGAGGGAGATGCGGGGCATGATGTCGGAGGCGACGCCGACGATGCCGATCTTGCCTTCGTACATGGAGACGACGCCGTTCTCGATGATGCCGTCGGAGACGGTGTGGACGGTGGCGCCGACGAGGAAGATCGGGTGATCTTGCTCGGGGGCGGTGGGGGTGAGGTCTTGGGCGGCGGCGGTCGTCGCGAGGGCTGCGATGGCGGCGAGGGTGCTCAGGATTGTTTGTTTGTGTTTCATCATGGATTGCAATCTGTATGTGTGTTTGTGGTATTGAAAACGATCAGGAGCGATTAGTAGTTGGTGTGGAATGCGGGGAGGGTTTGGTGGCAGCCGCAGTCGCCTTGGGCGGTGTTGTTGAAGCCGGTGTGGTCTGGGTCGTGATCGTGATCATGGTTATGGTCATGCTCGTGGGCATCGTCGGTGGACGGCTTGTCGGCCTTTGGTGGCTTGCCGTCGCGGAGGATGTTCTGGATGAGGCGTTGGCGTTCGGCGGCGTTTTGGGCGCGGAGCTGTTGGTCCATTTCGCGTGAGAACATGAGACGCCCGTCGACGAAGGTCATCTCTGGGCGCGAGCGTGACGAGAGCGGGTGCCCGGTCCAGAGGACGAGGTCGGCGTCTTTGCCGACTTCGAGGGTGCCGACGCGGTCGATGATGCCCAGCTGGATGGCGGGGTTGCGGGTGACGAAGTTGAGGGCGTCTTGTTCGCTCATTTCGATGTCGCTGAGCTTGGCGTACTTGAGTGCTTTGGCGGCTTCGACATGCATGCGCCGGGCGACATCGTCGGAGTCGGAGTTGTAGGAGGTGAGCAGCCCGACCTGGTGGTTGATGGGGCCGGCGAAGGGGATGGCGTCGGTGACTTCGACCTTGTAGGCCCACCAGTCGGAGAAGATCGATGCGCCGATGGCGTGCTCCTTGACGGTCTCGGCGACTTTGTAGGTCTCGAGCCCGTGCTGGAAGGTGCCGATCTTGAAGCCGAACTCTTCGGCGAGTCGGCAGAGCATCAGGATCTCGTCTTGGCGGTAGGAGTGGCAGTGGATCAGGCGATCGCCGGCGAGGATCTGGACGAGGGCGTCGAGTTCGAGATCACGCATAGGCGGGGTATCGGAGAGCGGTTCTGGGATGTGGTCGTACCAATGTTCGCTCTTGGTGTCGTAGCCCGATGCTTTGTGTAGAGAGAGGATCATCCATGTGGGCATGCCGTAGGCGTCGGAGACGGCGGCGCGTGGGGTGAGGAAGCGGACCCAGGCTTGGGCGTATTCGCGGGCTTTGGTGAAGCGGTCGCGCATGAGGTTTTCGACGCCCATTCTTGTTTGTGGGTAGCGGGTGGTGTTGCGATCGCCCCAGTTGGATTGTTTGACATTTTCGCCGAGCGCGAACTTGATGCCGGGCTTGGAGTTTTCGAAGAACATGTCGGATGGTTTGGCGCTGTTCCAGCGGAGCTTGACGGTTTGGGATTGGCCGCCGATGGGGTTGGCCGAGCCATGGAGGAGCATGGCGGTGGTGAGCCCGCCGGCGAGTTCGCGGTACCAACCCGGGTGAGCGGGGTCGATGGAATCTGCGATGCGGACCTCGGAGGTGACGGCTTGCCCGGATTCGTTGACGCCGAAGCGGAAGAGCCCGGTGTGTGAGTGGGCGTCGATGAGCCCGGGGGTGATGTGCATGCCCGAAGCATCAATGGATTCGTCCACGCCGATGCGTGGCCAGCCGCCGGTGCCGATCTGGTTGATCTTGCCATCGCGGATCAGGACCCATGCGTCTTCGAGGATGCCGTCGTCGGCTTGGGTCCAGAGGGTCGCGCCGGTGAGCAGGTAGGTGCCCTCGGTTGGGATCTCTGGATAGGCGAATGGCCCGAATGGATCGGTCGGCAGGTGGGGGAGCGGGTCACGCTTGGGCTTGTCGCTGGCGGTGACGGCGGTGATGGGGAAGGTGGCGGGGGAGCCGTTCTCGTCGAACTGTCCTTGGCCGGTGAGTGTGTTCTTGGTTGGAGCGTCGAGGGCGATGCTGAAGAGGGCGTCGAAGCCGAAGGGCTTGTGCTCGAAGTCGAACTTGAGCTGGGTGCCTTCGATGCGGATGTTGGTGGCGGCCTGCGTGATATCTTCAGCATCGGTGTGTTCGATCACGGTGACTTCGGTGGTGTCGTCGGCTTGTTCGACTTTGAAAGTGAGGTTGAAGCGCCGGTTGAGTGTTGCGTCCCAGGTGCCGACGAAGTCGGATGTAGTGAGGGTTGCTTGCTGCTTGGTCGCGGTCCATTGGAATGGTTCTTGGGCGGGGTTGAGCCCGGTGCCGCGGATGATGCCGTCGGCGGAGAGGGTGCCGGTGATGACATTGGTTCCTGGGTTTTCACCTGCGTCGTTGGACAAGAACGAGATTTGGTTCTGGTCGATCGAGACCTTGCGTGCGTCGGTCTCGAAGTAGTCGTCACCCTCGCCCGAAGAGACGGTGATCTTGTTGCCGTCGATAGACATGTTGAGCTGGAAGGGGATGTCGACGAGGTCGATGGTCCAATCGCCGTCGAAGCGGGTGTTGGTTGTGTCGTTGATGTGGTGGCGTCGTCCGTCGATCCAAGTGTCGATGATTTTGGCGTCGAGGTTGGGGTTGAAGAGGTCGCCGTCGGCGATGACGAGGTTGGCGATGTTGTTGGATTTGAGGGAGCCGTGGGTGTCGAGCCCGAGCATGTTGGCGGGGTTGGTGGTGATCATCGAGAGCGCGGTGTCGGGGTTGAGCCCGAGCTCGATGGCGGTGTGGAGGTTGTCCCAGAAGTTGTCGTGGTCGTTGCCCTTGGAGGTGGTGAGGGACACATTGAGGCGGGAGTTGGAGAGCCACTTGGCGTTGGCCGGGGCGCGTTCGTGGTGCTGGAGGGTGGCGAGATCGACCGAGTCGGCGCCGCCGACGGTGAAGACATCGGGGGTCTTGGGGAAGCGGAGGGGGATGATCATCTGATAGCCCATATCGGCGAAGGCTTGGAGGCGGCGGTGGGCGGTGCCGTTGTCGATGATGACGAGGTTGGGGTGGTTGAACTCGTTGGCGATGTTGTCGGCCAGGAGCGCTTCGAGCTCGTGGCTGGTCTCGTAGTAGAGGGTGGTGTTGGCGGGGTTGATGTGGTCGAGGCACGAGGCGTCGGTGTTTGTGTTCGCTCGGCTGCGCCGTTGGGCCGCGTCGATGAAGGTTTGGCGCATCAAGGCGACGACGCCCATGTGCGAGCTCGGGTAGGTCGTGGAGGGCCAGGACCCGCGATCGAAGCCCATCATCATGCCGCTGTGGGTTTGGTAGACCGGGGGCGTGCCTTGGCTCGGGTCTTGGAAGCTGTCGGCGGTGGAGACGATCGAGGACCAGCCGCGGAAGATGCCCGAGTCTGGGGCGATCATCGCGGTGGTGAAGCCCATCTTGCGGAGGTTCTCGGCGGCTTTGCTGGGCAGACCCAGATCGAGCGCGTCGCGCTGGGGGGTGACGAGCTTGGACCAGTGGGCGCCGGGGGCGTCGAGCGGTGGCATTGGGGCATCGACCTCGATGTAAGGATCGATGAACCCGGCGTAGATATGCGGGTTGTCGAGGTCCCAGACTGTTGCGCTGGCGGTATCGTGGGAATCGGCGAGGCTTTGGCCCACGGCGATGATCCTGCCCTGGTCGATCAGGATGTCGGCTTGCTCGAAGGTCTGTCCGGGGGCGGCGTGGATCGTGGCGTTGACGATCAGGTGGCGCGAGGGTGTGGCGGCTTGCATGCCGTTGGGTCGCGGGGCGAGGGGGTCTGGAGCAGCGGCATTGGCGTATGCGGGGACGAGGGACGAGATGCTCAGGGTGGTGCCCAGAGCGGTGAGGGCGATTGCGGAAAGCGGGTTCATCGATCGGTGCTCCTTGTGAGGAGTATGGTACCGAATCTGGCCGGATCGGTGGCGAAAAATGGCCCTGAAGTCTCGATGAAATCGGCCTACCCTTTGGTTCAAATCTGCTCGGGGGACTCCGGGCGTGCAATGTGAAACGATCCACGGGCCACAGGCCCGGAGAAGGGTGCTTTGATGTCGATCGATCTAGTGGCAGGGAACGCGGTCATCGGACAGTCCGGGGGGCCGACGGCGGTGATCAACGAATCGCTTGTTGGGGTCATCGAGGGGCTCAGGCAGGCAGGCGCGGGGACTTCGGGCAACCCGATTAAGAAGATCCTGGGCATGCGCCACGGGGTGACCGGGCTGACGAACGGCGATCTGTACGACCTGACCGACTACCCGCACGATCGGCTCCAGGTGCTGGCCCAGACGCCGAGCGCGGGGCTGGGCTCGACGCGCGACAAGCCGGATGCGGCGTACTGCGAGCGGATCTTGCAGTCGTGCAAGGATCACGATATACGGTACTTCTTCTATATCGGCGGCAATGACTCGAGCGATACCTGCCGAATCGTCAACGAGATGGCCAACGAGACCGGGTACGAGCTTCGGTGCTTCCATATCCCCAAGACGGTGGATAACGATCTGGTGATCAACGACCATACGCCGGGCTTCCCGAGCGCGGCTCGGTTTGTCGCCAAGGCGTGCATGGCGGACTTCTTGGACAACATCTCGCTGCCGGGGATCAAGATCAATGTGATCATGGGTCGCCACGCGGGCTTCCTGACGGCGGCTTCGGCCCTTGCTCGGCGCGACGATCGGTATGCCCACGAGGGCGGCTCCACCGATGGCCCGCAGCTGATCTACCTGCCCGAGGTCCCGTTTGATATGGATCGGTTCGTTGATGATGTCGCCAAGATCTACGACAAACGCCAGCGGGTGCACATCGCGGTCAGCGAGGGCATCAGCGACAAGGACGGGAACGCCATCGGGGCGCAGCTGATCAAGGACGGGCAGGTCGATGCGCACGGCAATGTGCAGCTCTCGGGCTCGGGCGCGATCGGCGACGGGCTCTCGGATCTGCTCAAGGACAAGCTCACCCCGGTGGGCGGCAAGCAGGTGCGCGTGCGGGCCGACACTTTTGGCTATGTCCAGCGGTGCTTCCCGGATCAGTCGCATGTGGACCAGCGCGAAGCGCGTGGGGTTGGTCGCTACGCGGCTAGGCTGGCGACGAGCGGCGATGTCGATGGGTCGGTCGCGATCCTCCGCACCAGCCCGATCGGCGAGGGGCAGCCGTATGCGGCCAAGTATGAGCGAATCGAGCTGAGCGATGTGGCCGCCAAGACCAAGCACATGCCGCCCGAGTTTATTGATGGGCACAACAATGTGAGCCAGAAGTTCTTGGACTACTGCCGGCCATTGGTCGGGACGCTGCCGTTATACGAGCGGATCTAAACGGCCGATCTTATGGCAATATGAAAGCAGGGTACTCATAGCCTGTGTGGTCATTTCGGGTGTATTCTATTTTGGCAGGTCCATATAATGGATCCCAGAGCGGAATTGCCCGGTTCCGGTCTGTTTCTTTGGTAAATCGCCCATCTTGTGTTAGGTTTGGGCTGTAGTTACAGCATGTTCTGGAGCCTCAGATGCGGAATCGATTGTTGATCAGTTTGAGTGTGTGTGTTCTCGGTTTGGGCATGGTCGCCATGGGGCCGCCGGCGGGGCTCAATGGTGGATCGGTGGGAGAGAACACTGCGCAGGCTGCTCAGTATAAGAGACTGCTGACACCAAATCGGTTCCGCTGTATCTTGGTGGGTGATTCACAAACGACTGGGCCGAGCTCCAACCGAATTCGAACCCAGGCTCATCGTTGGAACGCCCCGATTGTTGGGGAGTTGATTACAGTAGGCAATGCGAGTGCGGGACTTGTCGTCAACAACGGCACTGGGAGAGTTGATGGTCTTAGCTATTCAAATATCAGTCTGGATGCTGGCTGGCCAGATGGGGGCTCACCGGATTTCTTTGCTGTACTCGGGAGCCAATGGCAATGTAATGGTGATATCGAATCTCCCGGGTCGTTGATCGGAAGGTATCGGCTCCGCTTTTATGGGGGGAATGTTGACTCGCCTTGGAATGAGCCTTGGGGGATAGGCAACCCTTTGATCGCCAAGATCGCCGTGCGGACAAGCCCTCGTTCGGTCGGGGCCGTTCAAACCAGAGCGGAGCGGGGCGGAGTCTTTAGCGCGTCGGCAAGAACGGTGCATACGCTCAATCAAACAGATGGGATACAGATTATTGAGCAACTCATCCCGGCTGATTTTCAGACAGATGGTGATGATGTTGGTGTGGGAATTTTTCTGCCCTCGGGATCTGTCGAGTTACCGGGTGAAGTGTTGCAGATTCTCGGAGTTTTGATCGAACGCGTGGATGAGCAAGGGCAGTCATTGCCTGGGACCATCGTTGGGTATCAAGGGACCGGTGGCTGGGCGATCGATGATCATCTTGAAAAAATAAGTCCCGCATCGAGAGCGGCACTGATTGAGATGATTAATCCAGAGTATGTCATGATCATGCTCGGGCACAATAGAGAAACAAATCGGGAGAAAGGTATCCTGCCCAACATGGTTCAACTCGTTCAAGAGTGGGAAGCTACCTTTGCGGCGACCGGCAGGCCCCGCCCATCAGTGATCTATGTGACCCCGTGGGCAATCAGCACGCCATTGGCGACGGATTACATGAAGCATGTTGAATCTGTGATGGGCATGCTCGCGGCGAGCAACTGGCAAGACATGCACATCAACTTCCTGAGTAGATTCAATGATCTTCGACCGGATGTGTACGATCCAAAGCGGTACCAGCTCGATAACCCGCTGGTTCACCCCGGGGATGTACCCACGGCCATCAACTTGTCAGAAGACCTCTATCAGATGCTGTTCCATCCGGGGCAGAGCTGGTATAGAAGCAGATCGCCGAGGAAGTCTCGTTAAAATTGCTCGGTTGTGATATTTGGATTTTTCGTCTGATCGCGAGAAATGCATTTCGCTTTTCGGGTGCTCCGGTTGCACGAACGAATCCGACTAATAATCAGATAACACAATCGCCCAAATGATCGACAAGAAAGTGTAGATGACGATCATCACGATCGGAGAGATCACGGTGGCCGATGCGATTGTTTCGTTGTGGCGAGATTTTCTCCATCGACTCAGCGTGATGATGAAGAGCACTAGCCAAACTATGAAATCCAATGTCGCACCAATGACCCATGTGAAAAATGGGAAAGGTCGGGGAACCATTGCGAATACGGTCACGATCCTGATCAAGATATAGAGGTTGTAAGCAGACTTTGCGGCTGCCAATATCCAGAGATAAAACAGTACCGATCGCGCGAGCTTGGTGAAGTTCGACACTTGGGCGGCATCGATCCCGATGAGGGTGAGGGCTGAGCCGCACTCGGGGCAGGTGCTCGATTGGCCGTCGCGGCGGTTGTAGTCGCAGCTGGGGCAGGGCACATCACGATCGCGCAGGTAGATGGCGGCGAGCTCATCGTCGCTGGCTTGATTGGATTGATTGATCGTCGGCTTCCCCTGAGTGCTCATAGAATATGGTACGGGGCGGGTCGAAGTCCGGTTCTAGGATTGCAAGGCGATCTGATAGCTCTGCACGCGGCAGGTGAAGACACCGGCGGCCACCGCGGGGTCTTGGGCGGCTAGGGAGATCGCGTCCTCTTTGGTGGGGGCTTCGAAGATCATCAGCCCGATGTGCGGGGGTTCTTGAGTCCGCCCGGCGAGCAGCAGCGAGCCTTTGGTCAGCAGCTTCTGATAATACTCGAAATGGGCTTCGGCGGCCTTGGCTTCGGCTGGGGTCGGGTCGTCGGGCATCCCCGGGCGGGTGGGGTCGAGGAAGCAGATGAACTGAGGCATGTTGGGTCGTCTCCGTGGTTGGTCAGACTGAGTTGTACCATGAAGGATGGTTTGGATCAAACCGGTTTGGATTTCAGGCGTGCAATCGCAGGGTGCGGGGGCAAAAAACCCGCAAGATGTGCGGGTTTGGCCTGATAGAGGCGGTAAAGAGGCTGTAACAGGGCGTGGTTGGCCCGGGGCGGGCTGGTCAGATTCAGTTGCGTGTATAGACGATGGTCGCGGAGTTGAACCATGAGCCGTCGGGCATCAGGTCGTAGAACTGGTCGGTCCATTGGTCGTCGCTCTGCCAGGTGGTGACCATCTTCATGGGGTTATCGCCCATGGGGGTGGTGGCCATGCCCTTCATGGTCATGGTGCCGTCCTTGTCGATCTGGCCGGTCATGGAGGTGATCTTGGTGGACATCGTGTCCATCCAGGTGCTGACATACTCCTCGTGGGCGATGTCGTAGCCGGCGTAGGCGAGCCCCTCGAAGTCATCGCCCATGAAGTTGGTTTTGAAGACGGACTTGGTGAATCGCTTGCCGAGCACCCATTCGGTGGTCATGGTGCCCACGCCTTCCGTTGGTGGGGCGGTTGGGTCCATCACGAAGCTGGTCTTGGCGGTCCATGTGCCGACGGTTTTTTCGAGGGCTTTGTGGTGCTCGCCGGGCGTAGCAAGCACGGCCATCGCGGCCATCATGTCTTCGGTGGACATCTCGAGCATCTCGTCCATCTCGGGCTGGGTCACTTTGTCGGCATGATTGGCGTGATCAGCATGATCGTGGTCTTTGTGCTCGGGCCCGGCGGCGATAAGCATCGCGATGCTCGCGGTGGCGAGTGAGCCGGCGGCGAAGGCGAGGACGGATTTGCGGTTGACGGTGTTCATGGGGTATCTCCTGCTCGAAGTGGTGTGTTGTGCGAACCAGTATGGCAGGTTGTTGGCCAGTTGTCGAGCGAATTATCGGAGCGTGCGAAAAAAAGCCGAACAAATCTTGGCTTTGTCCGGTTCAGTGGGCAAACATGGTCGAACGGGGGGGACGGGGGGCTTACTGGATCCGGACGCGCTCGGAGATCGAGAGCCCGAAGGACTCGAGGTGGGGGTAGGCGGCGGTGGAGTTGGTGATGAGTTGCATGTTGCTGATGCCCAGGGCACGGAGGATCTGGGAGCCGGTGCCGTACTCGATCATGGTGGGGGACACGGACTGCACGGGTTTGTCGGCGTTGTCCGTATCGATCGGTCGGGTGAGCATCTGGGAGAGGGCGTCGCCCACGCCGTGGGGGCGGAGGTAGACGATCGCGCCGCGCCCGGCGTCCTGGATCATCTGCATGGACTGGCGAAGGGTCTCGCCCGTCGAGAGCCCGTCGCCCGACTGGCCTTGCTCGTTGAAGATGTCCCCGAGCAGGTCGCGCTTGTGCACGCGGACGAGGGTGGGTGTGTCGTTTTCGATCGGGTTGAGGTATTCGTCGAGGCTGCCGACATCGCCGACGGTCAGGGCGAGGTGGGGCATGGGATCAACGAGGGACTTGAACGCGATCAGGTTGAACTCGCCTTGAGGCGTTTGGATCTTGGTGCCCGAGATCGGCTCGATCCGTTCGATGATCGATGATTGTGAGAGGCGGTGCTCGATGATCTGCTTGACCGAGCACATCTTGATGTCGTGTTCTTTGCAGAGCTTGACGAGATCGGGGACGCGGGCCATCTCGCCGTCGTCGCGCATGATCTCGATGATGACCGCTGAGGGGTGGAGCCCGGCAAGCCTGCAGAGGTCCAGCGAGCCCTCCGTCTGCCCGATGCGGACGAGCACGCCGCCGTCGCGTGAGCGGAGCGGGTTGATGTGACCCGGGCGGACGAAGTCGCTGGCGTCGGTGTCGGGGTTGATCGCCAGCTCGATGGTCTTGGCGCGTTCTTGGGCCGAAACCCCGGTGGTGAGCCCATGCTTTGGGTGCCCGTCGATGGCGACGGTGAAGGGGGTCGCGCGGACGGAGGTGTTGACCAGCGATTGGGGGGTGAGCTCGAGCCGATCGCAGTCGGCTTCCGTCAGCGAGAGGCACATGTATCCACGCGCGACCGAGAGCATGAAGGCGACCGATTCGGGCGTGACGAACTGCGCGGGGAGCACGAAGTCGCCCTCGTTCTCGCGGTCCTCATCGTCGGTGAGGATGACCATCTTGCCGGCGCGGAGGTCTTCGAGGATGGCTTCGATCGTCGAGAACGGATCGCCGGCATCACCCGGCTGGGTGGCGGCGGATTGGCTTGTGGACCGGTTTGTGGCTGAGTTCGTGGATTGCATGGTGGATGGTAGATCAGCCGGGTTCTATTGTCGTGTATGAGCATGAACCCTGATCGTTGGAATTCCATTTGTACCTACCTCGATGATGTGTTCGGGGGCGAGGACGAGCACCTCGCGACCCTGATGCCCAAGGCCATCGCGGCCGGGGTGCCCGATATCGCGGTTTCCTCGAGCGTGGGGGCGATGATCCACATGCTTGTCAAGTCCATCGGGGCCAAGACAGCCGTGGAGGTGGGGACGCTGGCGGGGTATTCCGGCACCTGGATCGCCCGCGGACTCGGCGAGGGCGGCAAGCTGATCACGATTGAGCCGATGGATCTGCACGCGGACATCTCGCAAGCCGGATTCGACGCCTGCGGCTTGACCGATCGCGTCCGCATCGTCCGCGAGACGGGTCTCGAAGCCTTGCCCAAGCTCGTCGATGAGCTCGGGGCGGGTTCGGTCGATGTGGTGTTCTTGGACGCGATTAAGTTTGAGTACCCGGATTATTTGCCGTATGCGAAGACGCTGCTGCGTTCGGGCGGGTTGCTGATCGCCGACAACGCGATCGGAAGCACGGAATGGTGTGTGGTGAACCCGGAGGGCTCGCACCCCAACCGCGACGGCGTGGACCGGTTCAATCGGTTGGTGGCCGACGATGAGGACTTTGATGCATGCTGCGTGCCGATCCGTGAGGGTGTGATGGTTGCCCGCAAGCGGTAAACACGCGCCTGCCCATTAGGACAGTGTATCAGGGGCTTTGTTGAGTTTGGGCTTGGGATTGGGCTTGCGTTTGGGCCTGCACTTCGAGGGCCTCGGCTTGCTCGAGGATGTGGGCGGGGACGCCGTCTGCGTCTGAGATGATGCTGTTGAGGGCTGCCGAAGCGGCGAGGGCGTCGCCTTGCTTGAGGTGGAGCTGCGCATCGGCGATGGCGAGGTAGGCCATGTTGGTCTTGAGCCCCGGCAATAGGGCAGGGTCGATCTCGGTGTCGGAATCGATCAGATCCGCGAGTTCTTGGCGCAGGCTGGTTCGGATGTGGATCGCGGCTTCGTTCTGATTCTGTTTCTCTAGGAGTGTGCCGAGTTTGTGAACAATGACCAGCCGGCTGGACATGAGCGTGTATTCTGGGTCATAGCTTACCGCGAGCACTTCATTGATGAAGTCCTCGCTGGGGTTGTCCCAGCCGCGTCCGGCGAGGTTGAAGACATCGAGCCTGAGCAGCGGCGGGATACCCATGAAGTCGTTGTCGGCCTGGAATGTTGGGTGATCGGTGAGCAGGACATTGAGGTGGTCGAGGGCCGCGGCGTTCTCGCCGAGTGATTTGTTCGCTTCGTACGCCCGGTAGAGAAACTGGGCTTGAACAGTGGTCGCCCCTGATTTTTCAAACATCGCGATGCCCTGCTCGGCGTAGTCGATGGCTTGCTCGAGTTGTTTGGTCGCGGTGCTCAGCGAGCAGATTAGATTCAGGACGGATCGGGTCGAAGCGAACATGCCCGTTGGATCATCGAGGAGCGCGTACTCCCAAGATACTTTGAGGTATTCGAGTGCCTTTTCAAGATCGGGGCTATTCATGCTCAGCTGGGCGAGCATGCGGTTGGCCTCGGCTTTCCACCGTGGGGCAGAGTCGATTTGATCGAGCGCTGTAAACGCTCGGGTTGCCGCTTCGAGAGCGCCGTCTGTGTAGCACGCGTGGCCCGCGATGCGCAGGCCTTGGATGCGGGCGTCTTCGGAGAGCTGATCGTTGTCTTTGCATTGTTGGATGATCGTCTTGGCGAGGGCGATGCGGTTGTTTGATTGATCAAAGAGTGCACCCAGGTCGTGCTCGGTTTCCCATTGGGGCGTCGCGGGCTGGGTGTCGGCGATCGCCGATGGCGGGGGCTCTTGGGCGCAGAGAGGTGCAGGGCAGCCCAGCGAGAGTGTGGTTGAGAGGGTCGCGATCAGGCGAATGTGGTTCATGGGTGCTCTTTGGCGTTCGTTGATGTGCATTATGAGTTACGCTCGAATGTACTTGATTTGGTGGTGTGCGTCAATACATAGATTTGGATCGAGCTTGGTTGGACTGGGCCATCGGTGTTGGGATGTGCTCCGGCAGTTACACGAGTGTTACTTGGGGATGCCGCGATGGCATGGGGTATCGAGTATCATTGGGATATGAAAACGCACATACTTGTATCGCTTGTTTGCCTGTTCGCCTCATTGTCGTTGGGCAGTGAAGTTGATCTCCATACCCATTATGTGTATCGCGTTGAGATCATGACGCCCGGCGGGCCATTGCCGTTTGTGATGAAAACTGAACTTCGATACGACAAGTCTGTATCACGCATGAGTGGTCGGCCGATCTTGGTTCTGGTGAATGGGGAAGAACGCATTGATGCTGAACCGTCAAAGAGTGAGACATCGAGCTACTACGAAGAACAAGGCTATGAGTCACATTTTATTCGTCGGACTCATACTCAAAGAACGATATCATTTCCTCAGTATGATTCGGAGTTGTCTTGGGATCAATGGACTGGGTTTGGGCTTGAGCCGCAGGCCACATGGGCTGGCTTTTGGAAGAAACGCCGGGGTGAAGCATGGGTTGAGCTGCCGTTACTGGTGACTCAGCTGGACTGGTCAACAGTACCTGCAGACGAGCAGCGATTCGACAAGCTCCCACTGATGATTCCCTCATCCGACGGTCACCCAGATGGCTATACCAACGAAATGCTCGAGCAGTACAGCTTTGAGGGGCGTTGGTCGGTGGACTTTGAGTCATCTGATGAGCTGGCCGTGGGTGTGTTTGCGGTGGATGAGAATCAGCTCGCGACAGGTACATTCTTGACGACTACTGGCGATTATCGGTTTCTCTCGGGGCGCGTTGATCGTGGATTGATGCGTCTATCCACCTTCGACGGAGCGCACGCGTTCTTGTTCCATGCTCGGCTGCAAGACGACGGCTCGATCGTCGGCGATTTCTGGTCGGGCAACTGGCACCATGAGACTTGGACGGCCGTGTGCGATGACGATGCGCAGCTGCCCGATGCATTCGAGCAGACGACGGTGACGGACCCCGAAGCGATCGAGGAGCTGGTGTTTAAGGATCTGGATGGCACGCCGACGCGGGTGCTCGATGTGCTCGATCGCAGCGGGGCCAAGGCGCGGATCATCGAGATCTTCGGATCGTGGTGCCCGAACTGCTCGGACGCGGGGCGCGAGCTGGTGTCGCTCAAAGAATCCTTCGGCGACGATCTGGCCATCGTCGGGCTGGCCTTTGAGATCACCGAGGACTTTGGGCGATCGGTCGAGCAGGTCAAGCGTCACCACGAGCATATCGGCAGCGACTGGCCGATCCTGATCGGGGGGCTCTATGACAAGGACAAGGCCACCGAGACGCTCGGGTTCCTCGATCGGGTCCGCTCGTACCCGACGCTGGTGTTCCTCGATGAGCAGAATCAGGTCCAGGCGGTGCACTCGGGTTTCAGCGGGCCGGCGACAGGCGAAGCGTACACCAAGCAGCGGGTGCGATTCGAGGAGTTGATCAGATCGGCGATCGAATCCGATCTATGATTGGCGATGAGCACCCAAAAGCAATCAACGAGTCGAACACCAAATCGAGCATACGAAGAGTTCCAAGCATTCCGGGCCGATCTCAACGAGCGGATCCTCGATCGCGGGACGACCACGACCAAGCGGTTCTTTACGCTCGATACCAAGGCGTACGAGGCGGGCGCGATCGACACGAAGCAGAAGGAGCTGATGGGGCTCGTCGCGTCGATGGTGCTGCGGTGTGACGACTGCATCGCGTACCACATCGATCAGTGCATCGTGTCGGGGGCCAGCGACGAAGAGCTGTTCGAGACCTTTGATATCGCGTTGGTCGTGGGCGGGTCAATCGTGATCCCGCACCTGCGGCGTGCGGTCGCGTTTGTCGATGCGTGCCGGGCGCATGCAAAGAGCACGGATGGCGGGGCGAACGATGGCTGAGACGATCACACTCAAGGACGGACGAAGCGTGGAGGTGCGTCCATCGCAGAAAGGCGACGGGGCGAGGGTCCACGCGTACCTCACGGAGCTGGGGGCATCGACGCCGTTCATTCTGACTTTTCCTGGCGACATGCGATCGGTCGACGCGTACGAGCAGCACATCACCGGGATCGCGGATGGGAAGTTTTATTCGCTCAGCGCGTTCGATCCGGGCTCGGGGCAGATCGTGGGCAATACCTCGTTCCACTTTGGTAGCCGGGTGAAGCTGGCGCATGTCGCCGAGATGGGGACGGGGGTGCTGCCGGGCTGGCAGGGCATCGGGCTCGGGGCGTGGATGCTCAGCCGAGCGATCGACGACATGCGGGCGATCGAGCGCATCGAGAAGCTCGAGCTCACCGTCATGGACGGCAACGAGGTGGCGATGCGCATGTACGAGCGGGCGGGCTTTGAGCACGAGGGGCGTAAGAAGCGGTCGATCAAGCAGCCGACGGGTGAGTACCGCGATGAGCTGCTGATGGGCATGTGGATCGGCGATTGAGTAATCGTACTCTGTAAAGGCATAAAAAAACCCCGACGATCGTGTCGGGGTTTTTCGTGGTTGAGTTGAAACGCTTACGCCGGGTCGGCCGACAGGTTGCGGACGGAGGCCTCGCGTCGGATGCGGCTGGCGGTGGATGCGGCCTGGTCCTTGGCGATGGTCTCGGCTTCGAGGAAGTCTTCGCCGAAGCGGAAGAGCCTGAACGAGTTGCCGATGACGAAGACATCGGGCAGGAAGTGGAAGAAGGCCGCGAAGCCCACGCCGATGCTGGCGCCCCCGAGCTGCTGGAAGCTGCCGGTAGCCGCGAGCACGAGCCCGATGATCGCCATCAGGATCGAGACGATGATGTTCTGCGAGACGATGAGGCGTGATCGGCGCGAGAGTTCCATGAGGAAGGGCAGGCGGTTGAGTTCGTCGGTCATCAGCGCGACGCCGGCGGAGTTGGCCGCGATGTCCGAGCCCGAGAGCCCCATCGCCACGCCGACATCGGCGGCTGCCAGTGCTGGTCCATCGTTGATCCCGTCGCCGACCATCATGACGCGGTAGCCGTCGTCGGTGAGCTGGGTGATCAGCTGGTGCTTTTCTTCGGGCAGGCACTCGGCTTCGACGGTGTCGACCCCGGTCACCGCGCCGACGCGCTTGCCGACCGATAGGCGATCGCCGGTGTAGATCCCGACAATGCGGACGGAGAGTTCACGCAGGCGATCGACGACGGCCTTGGAGTTGGGTCGGATCTTGTCTTCGAGCCCGACCGCGCCCAGGTACTTGCCGTCGGCGATGACATGCACGCCCGACATCCCCTCGATGCGTTGCTCGACAGTGTTGATGTCTTCGCTGGCGGCTGGGAGCAGCTGGCGGATCCAAGTGCCTCGCCCGGCGGAGATGCTGCCGAGTGAGGTCTTGGCGTTGACGCCTGCGCCATGGATTTCTTCGAACTGGCCTTCGGTATCGACGGTGATCCGTGCTTGCTGTGCGGTGCGGAGGATCGAGAGCCCGAGGGGGTGGTTGGAGCTCGCTTCGGCGAACGCCGCGGCTTTGAGCAGCTCGGCGCCTTCAACACCCTCAGCGGGTGCCAGGCGCGAGACCTCGAAGCGTCCGGTGGTCAGGGTGCCGGTCTTGTCCATCACGACGGCGTCGACATTGGCCGACGCTTCGAGGTATTCGGTGCTCTTGATCATCACACCCAATCGAGCGGCGGCTGCAAACGCGGCGACCATGGCCGATGGCGACGAGAGCAGCAGTGCCGTCGGGCAGGTGACGACGAGCACGGTGACGGCGCGGAGCGCCGCGGTGTTTTTCACGGCTTCGACTTCGCTGCGCGAGACAAAGAAGAACACGACGACCGCCACGGAGAGTGCGACGGGGACATAGAACTTGGCGACCTGCTCGATGAGCAGCTGGCGCTGGGTCTTGGTGGACTCGGCCTCGCTGATCAGGTTCGAGACCTTGCCGATGGTGGTGTCTTCACCCACCTGCATGACCGTGATGTCGATCGCGCCGGTGAGGTTGGTCGTACCCGCGTAGACATCCGAGCCACGCTGGACCTCGACGGGCATGGCTTCACCGGTGAGTGATGCTTGGTTGATCGTGGATTCGCCGGTCGTGATCTTGCCGTCGACGGGGAGGTTCTCGCCGGGGCGGATGCGGACGGTCTGGCCGACTTCGACCTCGCGGACGCCGACGATTTTTTCGACGCCGTCGATGACGACGCGTGCGATGTCTGGGGTAAGGGAGACCAACTCGGCGATCGCTCGCTTGGCCCCGTCGGCGGTTCTCAAGACGACCTGGTCAGCGACAAGGAGGATAAACGCGAGGAAGGCGGCGGTGCCATACTTGCCCACGGCCATCGACGCGAGGATCGCCAGGGCGGCCAGCGACGAAGACGACACATGGCGACGCATGACCTCAAGAGCCGCGGCTTTGAAGAGCGGGGCACCGAGGAGCAGTGCGGAGATCACCGCGGGGATGGTCGCGACGAGCTCGTTGGTGGTGTTGGAGAGGTGGGCGACCCACGAGACGATGGCGAGGACGCCGCCGATGAGGTAGAAGAAGATCCACCCGTTCTTCTCGTCGATGATCTGGTGGTGCGAGCAGCAGTCGATGACGCCGTGCTGGTGGCTGTGATCGTGGTCGTGGGTATGTGTATCGCTCATATTGAGTAGACCCTGGTGTCTGTTTCGGGGCCCGGGCGGATGCTCGGCTGGCCTCGGATTGGATGAAATCGAGCCGATCTGGTTGGCTCAGGAGTCGGCTTCTACAATAGGGAAGGTTCCGATGGATGTCCTTTAGCATAATAAGGATTCACGGCCCTCAAAATACGCACCCCAAGGGGGTTGGGTTCAGGTCTTTCTTGTACTTCTTTGGAGTCACGGCTGATGTCAGATACAGATTCTCAACCCGGGAAGGAACACAAGATCAACACCGAACAAACGCATGGTATTCAGGCAGGGCTCCCCAAAGTGTGTGTTTTAGGCATCGGGCAGATGGGTTTGGTGTGCGCGGGGGCGCTCACGAGCCCCGATCCGCACTCGTCGAGCACCGGGCCACGGGGCGAGGTGATCATGTGGGGCTACGACGAGCAAGAGAACGGCGTGCTCGCCCAGACGCGCAAATCTGACCGGTTGCCCGGCTTCGAGCTCGCCAAGGGCGTGCGGATCGCGCTCAGTGATGCCGAAGCCCTCCAGGACGCGGACATCATCGTCAACGCGATCCCGGTGCAGTTTATTCGCGGGGCGTGGGAACGCTTGCGCGAGCATGTGCCCAGCAATGCGGCTGTGATCTCGGTGGCCAAGGGCATCGAGAACGGGACGCTGCTCCGGCCGACTCAAATTGTTGCTGATGTGCTCAAGGACGACCCCGATGCCAAGCCCCGGGCGATGGGGTGCATGTCGGGCCCGGCGATCGCGACGGAGCTGGCGTTGTGTCTGCCCGCGACGATGGCCGCGGCTTCGGACCATCCGGGGTTCGCCAAGATCATCCAAGAACTGTTCTCGACGAGCTGGCTGCGGATCTATACGAACCCGGACCTGCTGGGCGTTGAGCTGGCGGGGGCGACGAAGAATGTGATCGCGATCGCCGCGGGGATCATCGACGGCTTGGGCGCGGGCTACAACGCCAAGAGCGCGCTGCTCGCGCGTGGGCTCGCCGAGATCGGTCGGCTCGGCAGCGCGATGGGCGCACAGACGGAGACCTTCTTTGGGATCGCGGGGGTTGGCGACCTCGCGACGACCTGCTTTAGCCCCGAGGGACGCAACCGATCCTGCGGCGAGGCCCTGGGCAAGGGTGCCAAGCTCGATGCATACCTGCGCGAATCGATGAGCGTGGTCGAAGGCGTAGCGACGACCGAGTCCGTGATGGATCTAGCAGAGAAGTACAAGATCGAGATGCCGATCACGCGGGCGGTGCACGCGGTGCTGTTCGAGCACCTGGACCCGGTCGATGCGATCACGATGCTGATGAGCCGGGACCTGCGAGAGGAACAGGTGGGGTGAGCGAAGCCGACGGCCAATCCGATCAATCAGCAGAGCATTCTACTGAGCATTCTTCTGAACATCGCGCCGCGATCCGTGTGATCGAGGGGCTGCGGGCCAAGGGGCATGTTGCGTTCTTGGCCGGCGGGTGCGTGCGCGATTTGTTGTTGGGGGTCGAGCCCAAGGACTTCGATGTCGCGACGGACGCCAAGCCCGACGAGATCAAGGGCTATTTCCGCAAGACAGCTTCCGTCGGCGCAGCCTTCGGCGTGATGCTGGTGCGCGACTTCGGGTGCACGATCGAGGTCGCAACCTTCCGCTCCGATGGCGTGTACTCCGATGCACGCCGACCGGACTCGGTCGAGTTCTCGTCGCCCGAAGAAGACGCACAGCGTCGGGATTTTACGATCAATGCGCTCTTTATGGATCCGTTCGCAGAGAACGAGTCCGAGCGGATTATCGATCTGGTCAATGGCTTGCCCGATGTGCACAATCGGGTCCTGCGGGCCGTGGGTGAGCCAGGGGATCGGTTGCGCGAGGATCATCTTCGTGCCCTGCGCGGCGTCCGATTCGCGGCCAAGTACAACCTGACGATCGAACCCAAGACGCACGACGCGATCCGTGAGGACGCGAAATCCTTGTCCGGAGTCTCGATCGAACGCATCGGCGAAGAGTGCCGAAAGATGCTGCTGCATTCGTCGCGGGATCGTGCGTGCACGCTTATCGATGAGCTCGGGCTCGACGACGCGATCTTTGGCGATGTGCGCCCGTTTGATTCATGGGTGATGGCTGAGCTCAGTCTTCAGATCGGCGATATGCCCTACCCGCTGGCGCTGGCGGCTCTGGCGATCGGGCGTGGGTACACGATCAGCGATGACCCTTCAAAGATCACCCGGCACTATCGAAAAGCCCTCGACCTCTCCAACACTGATCGCGACGCGATGCGGGCGATTCTGGAATGCATGCGATCGTTCGACCAGCAATGGGGAACGCTGGGCGAAGCGGGGCGCAAGCGATTGGCGAGCCGGCAGTGGGCGTGCGGGGCGTTATCAATCTATCGAGCAATGGAACTCGCTGGGGGCGAGCAGGTCGCTCATGACATCGAAACACTCGCTGACCGCTTCGGCGGGCTGTGTCCTGAGCCGCTGGTCACGGGCGGCGACCTGATCGAGCACGGCTTGACCCCCGGGCCCGCGTTTAAGGCCCTTCTCGACGAGGTCTACGACGAGCAGCTTGAGGGACGGATCACGACCAAGCCGCAGGCGATTGGGTTTATCCGGGAGCAGGCGGGCGAGAAATGAAAGAACTCAAAACACACCGGGCATAGGATCCAACACATCCATGCCTATTTTTTTCGGCAAATACGAGGAGATACCACATGACGACCGCATCCACCACCAGCTTTGTCCCCGCCGTGCTCGACGGGACCAAGTGGGAGAATATCGAGCCGCTGATGAACGCGTTGCTCGCCCGCGAAGTGAACTCGAAGGAAGAGCTCGAGCAGTGGCTCCTCGATCGCTCGGAGCTCGAAGCCGCCGTGGGCGAATCGGGCGCCAACACCTACATCGACATGACCTGCGACACCTCTAACGAGGACCGCCAAGCCGCGTACACCTCGTTTATCACCAATGTGATCCCCAAGGTCAAACCCATCGGCTTCGAGCTCGACAAGAAGTTCGCGGCCCTCGCCGAGCAGTACGGGCTCACCGGCGGGCACCACACCGTGCTCTTCCGCGATACCAAGGCGGATGTTGATCTCTTCCGCCAGGAAAATGTCGCTATCGAGACCGAGCTGGCGCAGCTCGATCAGGAGTACGACAAGATCTGCGGCAAGATGGCCGTGGAGTTTGATGGCGAAGAGAAAACCATGCCCATGATGGGCAAGTACGGCGAGTCCTCGGATCGCTCTGTGCGTGAGTCCGCATGGCGGGCTGTCGCGGCTCGCAGGCTCGAAGATCAGGAGCGCATCAGCGGGATCTACGACGAGATGATCGCCAAGCGTCACCAGCTGGCGCTCAACGCTGGCTTCGACAACTATGTTCAGTACGCGTTCAAGTCCAAGCACCGCTTCGATTACACGCCCGAGACCTGCTTCGCGTTTCACGACGCGATCGAGAAGCATGTGATGCCGTTCGTCGCCGGGCTCGACAAAGAACGCAAGGCCGAGCTGGGGCTCGAGGCGCTGCGTCCCTGGGACTTGGCCGTTGATCCGAAGGGCCAAGAGCCGCTCAAGCCGTTCAAGGGCGGGGTGGACTTGGTTGCAAAGACGCAACAAGCCATGGACAAGCTCTCGCCGGAGCTGGCCGAGATGTTCGCCACCATGGGCGATGGCTCGAACACACAGGGCAGCGCCAATGGTGCGATGCTCGATCTGGATTCGCGCAAGGGCAAGGCGCCGGGCGGGTACCTGTACTTCCGTGATCGCAGCCGAATCCCATTCATCTTTATGAACGCGGCCGATCAGCACCGCGATGTCGAGACGATGGTGCACGAAGCCGGGCACGCGTTCCACTCGATGTTCTGTGTCGATGAGCCGCTGGTCTGGTACCGCAGCTCGCCGATCGAGTACGCCGAGGTCGCGTCGATGTCGATGGAACTGCTCACGATGCCCTACTGGGACTCGTTCTACCCCAGCGAAGCCGACGCCAACCGCGCCCGGCGCAAGCAGCTCGAAGGTTCAATCAGCCTGCTCCCATGGATCGCGACGATCGACGCCTTCCAGCACTGGGTGTACCAGAACCCGACGCACACCCAAGAGCAACGCGCCCAGCAGTGGCTCGAGATCGAAAAACGATTCGGCACGCAGGGGCATCACTGCGATTGGTCCGGGCTCGAAGAGGAACGCAAGTTCGTCTGGCAGCGCCAGGGGCACTTGTTCGGCTCGCCGTTCTACTATGTCGAGTACGGCATCGCCCAGCTCGGTGCGCTCGGAATCTGGCTCATCAGCCTGGAGCAGGGCGAAGAGGCTGCGCTGGCCGCGTACAAGAAGTCGCTCTCGCTTGGCGGGTCCGTGCCGCTGCCAGAGTTGTTCAAGGCCGCGGGCTTGGCGTTTGACTTCGGCGACGACATCGTCGGGCGACTCGTCGAGCGCGTGCAGGCCGAGCTTGCGAAGCTTCCCGAGTAAATACACGGATAGTTAAGTTATTTCAACGCCCTGCGGGGCGTTTTTTATTTCTGATGAATCTGGTCCCAAGGCCCGGTGATCGCCAGCGTCCAGCCATGGGATTGCATGTTGACAAACAGCGTCGAGCCATCGCCAGAGAACACGGCCCCGGCGAACTCCGAGTTGCTCGTCGCGTTGCGCCCGATGCGGTACAGCTCGCCTTTCATCGTCACGCCCACCAAACACGGCGGCTTGTTCTCGTCCTCGCACACCACAATATCGCCCCACGGCGAGAAGGTGATGTTGTCGGGTCGTTCGAGCACGCTCGGGTCGTTGGGCTCGACGAAGAGCTCGATCTGGTCTTTGGTTTTCGCGTCGCCTGGGATTATTCGCCAGAGCTGCCCATTGTAGTTCTTGCCGCCGGTGGACGCCGCGAAGTACGCGCTGCCGTTGCCCCACCACATGCCCTCGGCCCGTGCGAAGCGGGCCGCGCCGTTGTTGAACCCGCGGTAGCGGAGGTCGTCCTTGGGCGATTCGACCTCGTCGAGCTCGATCCACTCGATGTCTAGGCGTTGCCCGGGCTTGATTGCTGGTTTTTCTTCCCAGTTGCGTGTGTCCATGCTCGGCTTGCCGACGATCCGCAACGCTTCGAGCCTGCCGCCCTTGCGGAGGTCGTCGCGCCGGTGGGGGACATAGCGATACAGGATCCCATCGTGGCGGTCCTCGGTCTGGTACACGATCCCGGTGTCCGGATCGGTGCAGCACGCTTCGTGCATGAAGCGTCCCATGGGTTTGATCGGGCGCGGGTCGGCGAGCTTGGGCGAAGTCGTCGCGGGGACCTCGAAGACATAGCCGTGGTCTTGCTCGAAGCGGTAGCCCTTGACGCGTGAGGTCTCCTCGCAGGTCAGCCATGTATTGTTGGGCGTGATCCCACCGGCGCAGTTGCGCTCGGTGCCGGCCAGCGAGAGCCAGTGTTTCTCGAGGGCTTTGGTCTTGGTGTTGTAGACCAGCGTGGTCGTGCCGCCGCGCGAGGGGCGACCGTGCCCGTAGTCATAGGCTTGATCGCGATCGAGCTTTCCGATGGCCTCTGGTGTCTCGAAGGCCCCGGTAGTCTTATGCGCGTCCTCGATCTCATGGTTGCGAATCACGATGGTGCGATCCGGATCGACCGAGCCGTCGTCATTGATGTAGGGGAACGCGCCCATCGCGTCGTGCTGTCCCGGCACATGGAAGCCATCGTCCATCAGCTCGCCGACCTTGGAGATGATCTGGTAGCTAAAGCCCTCGGGCAGGTCGATGATCTTTGCTGGGTCGGCGATCAGTGGGCCGAAGCCGATCTTTGTTCCGGCTTGGGCTTCGCCGCCTGCCAGCATTGCTTCGAGGCGCGAGGCCGTCGATCCATGGGCGAGCGACGCGGACAAGCCGGCGAACCCGATGGCGACGGACGAAGAACGCGACATGAAGTGGCGACGAGAGATGGATTCGTTCTGCTCTGCTTGATATGGATCAGTCATAGTGAGAGGATAGGGACGAAAAAGCGGGCGTGCCGCTAGAGGATTGTCCCACGCAGCAGCACCATCGCGACGATGAAGTAAATTGTGAGCCCCGAGACATCCATCAGCGTCGCGACCAAGGGCGACGACGAAGCCGCCGGGTCCATGCCTAGCTTGTCGAGGATCAGCGGGAACATCGAGCCGATCAGCGTGCCCCAGATCACGATGATGAACACCGCCACGCTCACCGTCATCGCCAACGGCCATAGGTGCACCGAATCAAGCATCGGGGTCAGCGAGAGCCCCCAGACGACGCCCATGCCGATGATCGCGAGCGTGATGCCCAGGCACAAGCCGGTGAGCAGTTCCTTGCGCATGATCCGCCACCAGGAATCCAGATGGATCTCCTCGACGGCGATGGCACGCACCAACAAGCTCGCGGCCTGCGTCCCAGTGTTCCCGCCCGAAGCGATAATCATCGGCACAAACAACGCCAGCACCACCGCCTTGCTCAGCGCCTCGTCAAAGAATGCCATGATCGAGATCGTGAACACCTGGATCAGAAACAAGCCCGCGAGCCACGGCCCGCGCTTGCGGTACATGCTCATGATCGAGGAGGTAATATACGGCGCATCGAGGGCCTTCATGCCGCCGAGCTTCTGGACATCTTCGGTGAACTCGACCTCGGCCACATCCGCGACATCGTCCGCCGTCACGATCCCGACGAGGAGCCCGAGCGAATCGACGACGGGCATGGCCGTGCGGTCGTAGCGCCCCATCATGCGCACGGCTTCCTCTCGATGATCCACTGCGAGCAGCGCGATGAACTCGTCATCCATCAGGTCTTCGACCGTGGAGTCCGGGTCGGCGAGGAGGATCTCGCGGATATGGATATCGTCGATCAGTTTGCCCTCGTGATCGATCACGAAGACCCAGTCCACGGTCTCGGCATTGCGTCCATACCGGCGGATGTGTTCGAGCGACTGGGCGATCGTCCAGCCTTTGCGCACACGCACATAATCCGGCGTGATCAATCGCCCGACCGAATCCGAGGCGTAGCCAAGGATCGCCTGCGTCACCCTGCGGTTTTCTGGCGAGAAGCGGGCGATGAGCTTGGTCGAGATCTCGACGGGCAGCTCGTCGAGCATCGCGGCCCGGTCGTCGGGGTCCATCTGCTCGACCAAACGAGCGGATCGCTCGGTGCCCAGTTCCTCAAGCAGGGCTTCCTGGGCGGGTTGTTCAAGCTGCGCAAAGCTGTCGGCGGCCAGTTCTCTAGGTAAGACCCGGAACGCCACCACGCCCGATTCCGGGCTCAGGGCCTCGATCAGGTCGGCGATGTCCGCCGGCTCGATGACGCTGAGCGCATCGCGGATCTCGCGGTACGCCTGTTCATCGATCATCCGTTGGAGATCGGGTTCAAGCAGGTAGGTCATCTCGGTGGGCACGCCTGATCTTATCAGCCCGCATCGCTCCACGCGAGCATAGATCCCATGAGTTCTCGGACTTTGTCGCGTGCTGTTCAATCGCTCTGCGCTTCATCCGACTGATCGCACCCGCACGATCTGAACCCGCCTGCCAAGCTTTGGTCAACCCATGGTCCGATCCGCTCGATAGACCCGTGACTGTATTGAACGCTCCTTCAAGACCATCGATGAGAGCGGGGGCCACGCGTCGGGATCTGGAGCTACACATGATCAAGCACATCACAGGATTCACATTCACCGAGTTGTTTGTCGTGCTGCTGAGCATCGGGCTCATCGCGGCCATCGTCGTGCCCCGCTTCGCCAGCGCCAGCACGCCCAACCCGGTCGTGGCCGCCGGCGATGACATTATTGAGATGGCCCGCGCCGTCGAGTACTACAACGCCAACAAGGGCACCTGGCCCTCCGAAACTGATACTGGCGTGCTCCCTCCCGAGCTCGCGATGACCTTCCGCAGCGAGAACCCCTTCGCCCAGCCCTGCCCGATCGGCAGCCGATACGACTACGACTACATCACGATCAACAAATCCAACGCCATCCTGATCTCGCTGCTCCCCGACGCGAGCGCCCCCGCGCCCACCATCACCGACGCACAGGCCCTCGATGCGTATCTTGACGACGGCGTCCTGAGCACCGGGCGCTTCCAGGCCTCGGGCTCTGGCTACGCGTACCGTGTGAACTTGGCGAAGTAAGCCAGAGAGCGGGTTATCTTCATATCTACATCTTCAACGCGTCTAAGCCCGTGAGCCCCACGGGCTCTTTCGTATAGAACGGCTCGCCGGCCTCGGCACCGATGCGGGAGCCGAAGTAGGTCGCGCTGGCTTCGATCCATTCGAGGGCCTTGCGGTTCTTCTCGGGCAGGACGAACTGGGTCTCGTAGGCCTTGATCGAACGCATCTTCTGTTCGACCACGCCCGAGATGTCGAAGACGAACTTGGGGTCGGCGACCCAGCGCAGGTGCGTCGCGTAGTAGTAGAACAACCACTTGGGATAGAGCGTGGGGCCCAGTTCTTTTTGCTCGCCTGTCCACGCGTCGATCGGGGCGGGCATCTCGATCTTGCTGAGCTTGGCGTCGAAGCGGGCGTCCTCAAGACAGCGCGTGACGGCCCGGTGGTCCGGGTGGGCGTCCTCGGAGAAGGTGGTAAACAGCACGGTCGCCTGCCACGCGCGGATTACGCCGGCGAGCGCGTGGCGGTTCTCGATCGTGTGCTCGACGAAGCGGTTGGGCAGATCGAGGAGCCAGCGTTCGACGGTGCCGGTCGCGCCCTCCTTGAGCACCTCCAAAGCCGCGGCTGCTTCCTGCTTGCGGATCGACGGCGAGCCCAGCGGCGTGGGTTCGCCATTGGTGACATCCAAGATCAGGATGTCGTGCCCCTGCTGGGCGAGCTTGATGATGGTGCCACCCATGCCCAGTTCTTGGTCATCTGGATGGGGGCCGACGACGAGGATGCGTGCCATGGTTGGGCCTTTGTGTTGTTCGGGGTGCTCTCTTCAGGGTTCCTGCACCGACCAACCCAGTTTACCGGGAGAATATTGCGACTTCTTGCGATGAGTTAATCGAACTTGTTCTCAACGACCACCAAGCCAAAGAGCACGGGCTCGCCGTCGGTGTTGGTTTCGCCGGTCTCGAGCTGGACGAGCACGACCGGGGCGGGCGTGCGCTGGGCGAAGAACCCGCCGGCCCGGTACACATCGCCGAACTCATCGACGAAGTTGCGCAGGTCGAGCGTCACGGTCTCGCCTGGCGCAAACCCCGGGATCGCCAGCGAGTAGCGTTTGTTGATCCAGACGGTCGAATCGGGGAAGGTGTGCGTCGAGGTGTTGGTGAACCGCAGCTCGGTGACATCGCGGAAGACCTGGATATCGAAGACCTCGCCCAGGGCCATGTCCTCAGGGTATGGGGTGTGCGGGGGGGCGGTCTGCTGCTCGTTGAAGAGCTGGCAGCCGCCGGTGAGGCCGACGGATGCACTCAAAAGCAGCATGAGCGAAAAGATGACACCGTGGCGACGACTCGGATTGCACTGTTTGATCTTCACCCTCCTATCGTCCCATAGATGAGCTGCCAAAGCAACTATCCCGACGATCAACAGAGCAAGAATGCGACCGCCCCGTCGTTCGCGATCGCCGAGGGTGCGCAGGAACTCGACCCCCAATCAATCGCCCGCGATCTCGTCGCCCGGTTCGGGCCCTCCGGGGTCGATCCACGGGTGACTCAGCTGGTGCCTGGCTTCGACGCCCCGTTTTACCAGGCCGGGCTCGCGGGCTATTCAGACGCGGCCATGCGGATCATCGCCCGACGCCACGGCTGCCCGATCTGCGTCACCGAGGCCCTGCTCGATCGGACCTTACTCGCTGGTGGCAAGGGGTTTGCAAAGGCGGACCTGGGCGAGATCCACGACAATGTCCCCGGCGGCGTCGAGGACAACCCGCTGATCGGGCAGATCATGGGCAACGACCCCGCGGAGATGGCGGCCGGCGCGATCAAGATGATCGAGCAAGGCTCGCGCTCGCACAAGGAATACCGCCGGATGGTGGATTCCGGGATCGACGAGCTGCGCACAGACGGGTCAGGGGCCGGGTCGGATACATTCGCCGCCATCGATGTCAACCTCGCCTGCCCGGTCAAAAAAATCTCCAAAAAATCCAGAGGCGGCCACTGGCTCAAAGAGCCCGCCGGCGCGATCGCGATCCTCAAAGCCGTGCGCGAAGCCGTGCCCGATTCGATCCCCGTCACCGTCAAGATGCGCCGATCCTTCGATGACACGCAAGAAATGAAGGACAACTTCGATTACCTCTTCGACGCCTGCTACGACCTCGGGTGCGCCTGGGTCACCGTCCACGGGCGGACGGTCGAGCAGAAGTATTTGGGCCCGTCGCGATGGGACCCGCTCAAGCGCCTCGTCGATCGCAACCCCGAGCGGCTGATCTTCGGCTCGGGCGATGTCTGGGATGTCAATCAGATCTTCCGCATGATCGGCTACACCGGGCTCACCGGCGTCTCGGTCGCGCGTGGATGCATCGGCAACCCGTGGATCTTCCGCCAGGCCCGCTCGATACTGGCCGGTGACGAGCCCAAGGCCCCGACGATCGCCCAGCAACGCGAAGTGCTCGAGCAGCACTTCGAGCTGGCGCTGGCCGTCAACGCCCACACCCGCGAGCCCGAGCTGCTCACGGCCAAGAACATGCGCAAGTTCGGCATCAAGTTCGCGGCTCATCATCCACAATCCGACGAGGTCAAGAAGCAGTTCATCTATGTGAAGACGCTCGAAGAGTGGCGCGAGGTGCTGGAGCGGTGGTATCAATGAGCCAAGAGACGAGCGCAACCATCAGCGATGATGAGCTTGCGGGGTTGTATCTACAGGGTCGCGATGTTGATTGTCCGTCTTGCGGCTACAACCGCCGGGATGGCAAGGACAGTCGATGTCCTGAGTGTGGATGTGCGATTGCACTGCGAGCATATGACCAAGAGAACCCGCTCGATCCGCAGAGGATGATCCGCTTGGGTTTGTTGGTATTGGTGCTCTTTGTGGCGTGTATGGTGATCGCCAATACCGCCTCGCTCATCTCGGCTCTTGTCTACGAAAGCGTTCCTGTTACGCTCTTCTGGGGTATCTGGTACTTCGGCGGGCACATCTTCTGGATGTTCATGCTCTACTGGACCGTGCGCCTTTGGTCAAAGTCCCGGAAGGGCAAGGTGATGATGAGCCGCCATTTCTGTCGCCCGGCAATCGCGGTGCTCATCATGACCCTCATTGGTGTTGTGCTCAATGTGTACAACACAGTCATGGTGCTCATCAGCGTACTCTGAGTACGAACTCAACAATCACTCATCGGTGAGCAGGGCAACGAAGAGGGTTAGCGCTCGGCGATGCCGCGGAGCGCTTCGATAAACCGTTCGATATCCGCCGGCGAGGTCTTGGCCCCCGGCGAGACGCGGATGCCCCCGGCGTCGCCGTTGCCCAATGCGATATGGGCCAGCGGGGCGCAGTGCGAGCCGGCCCGGCAGGCGATGTTGTGCTCGCGATCGAGCTCGTCGGCCACCGCCCGGCATTCCTTGTCCTCGACATTAAAGAGCACCACGGGCGTGCGCCCCTCGATGCCCGGCACGCCGTAGACCGTGACCTGTTCGATCGTCTTGAGCCCGTCGAGGATCTGCTCGGTCAGCTTCATCTCGTGCTCGTGGTCGGCCGGGTCCATCGCGTCGATGGCCGCGATGAGCCCCGCGAACCCGACGCCGTTGGTGGTGCCCGCTTCGAGCGCATCGGGGAGCATGTCGGGCATATCGAGCCCCGGGGCTTTCGAGCCCGTGCCCCCACGCCGAAAGCAGAAGATTCTGGGTGTACTCGACTTACAGCAATCTGGATACGCCCGGCAGCTCAGGTACAGCGCCCCGGTGCCCGTAGGCCCGCCGAGCCCCTTATGCCCCGCGATCGTCAGCAGATCGACATCCATGTCTTGGACATCGACGGGCACATGCCCGAGCGTCTGGGCGCCATCGACAAGCACGAGGGCCTCGGGCGAGGACGCCCGGACGAGCTTCACGGCTTGCTTGACGGGCTGGATCGTGCCCATCGCATTCGATGCGTGGGTCAGGCATACGAGCGCGGTGCAGGGGGTGCAGGCCTGGGCCAGTTCGTCGAGATCAACGGTGCCCTGCTCGTTGCACCCGACCATGACCAGCTCGATCACCTGATCGGCGGCATAACAGTGCAGCGTCCGCAGTACGGCGTTGTGTTCGAGCACCGAGGTGACGATTCGGATGGGCTGCTCACAGTTGGTGCGTTGGATCGCGCGGACGACGCCGTGGATGGCGAGGTTGAGCGAATCGGTGCACCCGTGGGTGAGCACGACGCGCGACACGGCCGGCGCATTGATCAGCTGGGCGATCTTGGCCCGTGCGTCTTCGATCACGCCGTGGGCGGCTCGGGCGAGCAGATGCCCGCCGCGTCCGGGGTTGCCGGCTTGATGGGCCAGAAACTCAACCATCGCTTCCCCGACGCAGTCGGCTTTGGGCCAACTGGTCGCGGCATTATCCAAGTACACAAAGGCTGGATCCATATCACCCTCTCCGCATCATCGAAACTATGCTTTGATGTCAAAACTTGTCTTTAAACCCAAGCGAGAACCGCAGGGTATCGTCACTTTCTGATTGTCTGTTGAACGGCTCAGGCGGATTTGACCGACTCCTCTTCCGTTGAACAGGAAGGATAATCGGAAATCGACTTGTTCATCGCAATTGAGGTCCGTTTTTGGGAGATTTTTATTGAATTAACCCAACTTTCGTCTAGATTAGGAGGTGATTTCACGATGAACTCGATGACTCGTGTTCCCTTATGTTAACTGAGAGAAGGACAGATCCATGCACAAGATCAGCACACAGCTCGTACTCGCCTCCGGCCTCGCATTGGCGGTTTCATTCGCCGGGGCGTTCGAGGATCCGATTTCCAAAGACAATGACCCATACTCGCATATCGGCGAACAGGCCAAGACCGGCAACATGGTCCGCAACTCTGGGTTCTGGGGCTCACAGAGTCCGCAGGGCGATGTCTCGCATTCGGTCGCTCGCCAGTGGAACGATATCCTGCTCGATTCGATCCGCAAGGATCTCGCTCGACCAACCGTACATGCCCGCAACCTGTACCACACCAGCGCCGCGATGTGGGACGCTTGGGCAGCCTACGACGCACAGGCCGATCAGATTTTCCATCATGAGAAGCTCACCGCTGATGATGTTGAAGCCGCCCGCAACGAAGCCATCAGCTATGCGATGTACCGCATGCTGCGCCACCGCTTCGGCGAATCGCCAGCCGCGATCCCGATGTTCCCGCAATACGCTCAGCTCATGAGCGATTTGGGGTATGACATCAATTTCGAGACCGTCGAGGGCGATAGCCCAGCCGCAGTGGGCAATCGCATTGCGGCTTCGATCATCGCGTTCGGTCTTACCGACGGCTCCAACGAGCAGGACAACTACGCGAACTTGGTCTACGAGCCAATCAACGAGCCATTGCTCCCCGAGTTCCCGGGCAACCCAACCATCACCGATCCAAACCGCTGGCAGCCATTGGCCCTCCAGTTCTTTGTGGACCAGTCGGGCAACCCATTCCCCTTCGGCTACCCCGACGCGCTGAGCCCAGAGTGGGGCGATGTGACCCCGTTCTCGCTCAATGAGAACGATCTCGAAGTCAAGAACCGCGACGGGCACGATTGGTCCGTCTGGCATGATCCCGGTGCACCGCCATACTTCGGCACCGAGACCGATCGCTACAAGTGGGGCAACGAGATGGTGGTCATCTGGTCGGGGCATCTGGATCCGACCGACGGCGTCATGATCGATATCTCCCCAGGCGCGATCGGCAATGCACCACTGCCGACCGTAGAACAAGAACTTGATTTCTACAAGCACATCGAGGGTGGCGATTGGGGGCCGGGTTGGGATCTCAACCCCGTCACCGGCGAGCCATACGAGCCACAAATGGTCCCTCGCGGCGATTACGGGCGAATTTTGGCCGAGTTCTGGGCCGACGGCCCGGACTCAGAAACCCCTCCGGGTCACTGGTTCACCCTGCTTAACTATGTCTCCGATCACGCCCAGACCGAGAAGCGCTTCATGGGCCAGGGCGAGATCATCGATGATCTCGAGTGGGATGTGAAGTCCTACCTCGTCATGGGCGGGGGCATGCACGACATCGCCATTGCGTCATGGTCGGTCAAGGGCTACTACGACTATATCCGTCCGATCTCCGCGATCCGCTACATGTGCGATCTCGGTCAGTGCACCAATCCAGAACTGCCATCATTCCATGCAGGCGGGATCAACCTCGTCGATGATATCATCGAAGTGGTCACCGCAGAGTCCACCGCAGTCGGTGGCAAGCACGAGCACCTTGCTGGCAGCGAAGGCAAAATCGCCATCAAGTCATGGAGAGGCCCAGACTACATCGATGACGAAGAGACCGATGTCGCCGGCGTGGGCTGGATCCTCGCCGAGCACTGGTGGCCGTACCAGCGTCCGAGCTTCGTGACCCCGCCGTTCCCGGGCTATGTCTCGGGTCACTCGACCTACTCACGCGGCGCTGCTGAGATCATGACCCTGCTCACCGGCTCGGAGTTCTTCCCGGGTGGTATGGGCGAGTTCCACGCACCGATGAACGAGTTCCTCGTGTTCGAAGACGGTCCATCACAGGACATCGTCCTCCAGTGGGCTTCGTATCGCGATGCTTCGGACCAGTGCTCGCTCTCGCGTATCTGGGGCGGGATCCATCCCCCAGCCGATGACATCCCAGGTCGTCATATCGGCAACGAAGTCGGCCCTGAGGCCTTCACCCAGGCCCGCCGCGTATTCGGTGGTCTTGTTTCTTGCCCCGCAGATTTCTACGGCGACGGCAAGCTCGACTTCTTCGATATGTCGATGTTCCTCGACGCATACATGAGCGATGATCAGCTCGCCGATGTCAGCAAGGACAATGTCGTTGATGGCAACGATGTGTTCGCCTTCCTCGACAGCTTCACCAACGGCTGTCCATAATCTCAGGCGATTCACCGCGCGAGCGTGAATCCTGAAAACAGCGTTTCCTGACCAGCACCCGCCTTCGAGCGGGTGTTTTTTTATGGACTTGGTTCGTGTGCATCAAAAATTTACAAGAGACCCGGAATAAGCCGAGCGGCTGAGTAGATTACATACGAGGAAGTAAACGATTGTGTACCAAGGGTAAACAGCTATGGAAATCAGACCCGAGAAACGAAACACGCGTCACGATCTGCGAGCAGCGGCGATCCGGCTGGGTGTACGCGACGGCATCCATGCCGCGTCCATCCGCACGATCGCCAAAGAAGCGGGGGTCACCGAGGGGGCGGTCTACAAACACTTTGTGAACAAGGATGATCTGATCCGCGACGCGTACACCACCATCGTCGAGGAGATGGCTCGGGACAAAGAGGTGCTCGCCAAGGCCGAGCTGCCCTTCGAGCACGCGGTGCGTGCATGGGTCAAGCTCACCTTCGAATACTTTGACGGCAACCGCGACGCGTTCACCTATGTCCTCTTGATGCCGCACCAGATGGCCGACAAACTCGGAGATATCTACACCAAGCAAGGGCTGTACTTCAAGGCGTTTGTCAGCAAGGCCCAGCGGGAAGGTCAGGCACGGCCGATGGATCTCGATCTCGCGCTCGCGGTCTTCACGGGCTGCGTGCTCAACATACCAAGGCTCATCAACGAAGGGGCGCTCAACGCGCCGGCTGTAGACTACACCGAGGAAGTGACCCGCATGATTCTCAAAGCGTTCGCACCTGATCCAGACGACCAGACCGCGTAGAACGAAACCAACTCAACGAATCCGACTCAACGAATCTAAGTCTACGAATCCGACTCAACAAAGTGGGGGATGACGCGATGCGTGCCAGCGCACCGCGGCGCGATCGGTGTGCGTGTGCATGCTACGCGTCTAGAAGCTGGCGAAGAGTCCAGAGGGCATGGAGCCCGACGGATACAGGAGATATGAAGATGAAGAAGACAACACTCACCGCCGCCGCATTGCTCTCGATTATGAGCGCGGGCGCACTGGGCGATACCGTCTCGGTGACGATCGAGAACACCCTGGCCAGCGACGGCTTCTCGTTCACCCCGTTCTGGATCAGCGCCCACAACGGCGGGTTCGATTCCTACGACGGCGGCGCATCCGCATTCAACTTCCCAGGTCTTACCGAGATCGCAGAAAACGGGAACACCGGGCCTCTGTCTGAAGCGTTCACCAACAGCGCCGCGGGTGCTGCGGGCGGCACACAAGCCACCGTCGCCAGCTTCGCCTTCGATGGCGACGCCCCCGTGTTCTCGGGTGGCGAGTCGACCACATTCGATCTCGATGTCGGGGATGCATCGACCAACCGCTACTTCTCGTACGCCTCGATGGTCGTGCCATCCAACGACCTCTTCGTCGCTAATGGCGGCCCGACCGCCCACGAACTCTTCGACGCGATGGGCAACTTCAACGGCACCACCATCATCGAGATCTACGGGCGCGATGTCAACGACAACGGCACCGAGTTCAACTCCGCGACCAACGATGCGGCCTTCTCGGCCAACGACGGGCAGTCGATCCCCGAGTTCACCAACATCCGCGGGCTCTTCACCGATGACAGCGACGCGGATTATCTAGACTCGTTCCTCGGCTCGAACACCGGCAACGGCGGCACCATCGGCTCGACCTTCGGGGCCGACGATCTGATCGCACGCATCACCATCACCGCGGTTCCTGCGCCGAGCAGCGCGATGGCCCTGCTCGGTGGTGGGCTGCTGGTCACCCGTCGCCGACGAACAAAGTGATCCGACTTCATCTCTCTCCACCCTGTGTTCCGGGTGATGGACGGGGCCTTCGGGCTCCGTCTTTTTCGTGGGTGAGTTTCGTGGACTAGGATTCTGTATGAGGATCTCCGTCATCATCCCGGCCGCGGGCGCATCAACAAGGTACAACGCGGGCAATCCTGATGCCCTGGGCGTGCTCGGCGAGCACCGCTCCAAGCTCGACGAGGACCTGGGCGGCAAGGCCCTGCTCCAGCGCACGGTCGAGCTCTTCAACACCCGCGACGATGTGCACCAGATCATCGTGGCCGGCCCATACGACGAGCAAGCGCTCGCAGCTTTCAAATCACAACACGCCGATCGGCTGGCGCTCTTGGGTGTGATCATTGTTCGTGGCGGGCAAGACCATCGCTGGGAATCGGTCAAAGCCGCGCTCGAAGCGGTGGACGATTCGTGCACGCACATCGCGATCCACGACGCCGCCCGCCCGGCCGCGACGCATGGTTTTATTGATCGGGTCTTTGCAGCCTCGGCCAATCACCCCGCCGTCATCCCGGGCATCCCCGTGAGTGACACGCTCAAACGCGTGCACCCGGACCCGATCGAGGACGCCGGAGCCGTCGATCAGATCGCGGCCATCTTGGGCGATCAGTCGCAGACAGTCATGCACAGCGTCGAGGGTGCCATCGATCGTGATCGCGCGATGGCGATCCAGACGCCTCAGGTGTTTGAACGCGCGTTGCTGCTGCGTGCATACGAACAGGACGATCTGAGCTCAACCGACGACGCGGGCCTCATCGAACGCCTCGGCGAGCGCGTCGTGGTGGTCGAAGGCGAGCCAACCAACATGAAGCTCACCCACGCCAACGAGCTGGCGTTGCTCCGGGCGATTATGGGCGTGCAAGGGCCCAGCAAGCGAGCGATCCATAAACGGTTCTAGTCGTCTTATGCGGGGTACAAACCCATCGAGATCACGACGCGCTTGGTGTCGGGTTTCCTGGGCTTGTTGGCCAGCAGCTCGATGATCGCGTCGATGTGCTCGTTGAGTTCGCCGAGCTCCTCGTCATCGAGCCAGCCAGCCGGGCTACCGATGAAGGTGTCCCGCAGCGGCACCGGCAGCACGGCTTGGCCAGAGCAGATTGACTTGCTCACTTTGTTCCCGGTGTCTTTGAGCGATGCGCGGGTGAACTCCGCTAAGGCTTCGAGCATCTCGGGCTTGCGCGGGCTGTAGCGCATGAACTCGAGCTGGCTTGAGTAGACCTTGGCATCGCGCCGGGTTGTGCTCTTGGTGCCCGTGTCGATCAGCAATCCCACCTCGACGAGCCGATCGATATGGCGGTACAGCGAGGCGGGCTTCTTGCCCAGCTGCTCGGCGATCTCGCGGATCGAGGCTTCGCCCTGGCTGAGCACCACCTGGTGGATCGCATGGCGCATCGGCGAGCACAGCGCCCGGATCTGGTCGGGGCAATCAATCGTTTGGTCATCTGCGGGGCGTTTGAAGGGCATAGAGAAAGAATAGCCGACTAATTAGTTTGCAAAGTGTTGCAATTGCAAATAAATGTGATACGCTGTTCCAAGCAAGCACCTAGTACGCTTGACGGACAACTTACCCAGGAGACATCATGAACACCCCACGCTTTCTTGGCGTGCTCGGGTCGGCGATCTTTGCGTCCACCCTGTGCGCCCAACCTATCAACGACGATTTCGATTCGTATCCCGTTGGCGATTTCCCGGCTTCGGCCTGGGGCGACATCGGTGATCGATCAGACACTTCAACTTCCGAAATCCCGACCATGCGGATCATCGAGACCACCGACCCCGCCGGCCAGCCCACCCGAGCACTCCAGACCCTCCGCGAGCCGGGCACCAACGGGATCTTCTCGGATATCGAGCCGGCGGATATCCATCGCCTATCGATGGATGTGCGCATCGATGCATTCCCGTTCCCCAACTCGGGCTGGCCCGCGGGGCTCGGGTTCGTTCAATACTCCGGGAGCGGCGATGTAAACAACAACCCGCAGGCGATCCTCTATTCGTGGACCGACGGCTACTGGAGGCTCTTTGTTGCGCCCGGCGGCGGACGACCGGCGATCGACCAGCTGCTCTTCGGGCCGCGCTTTACGCTCAATACCTGGTACACCATCTCTCTCGAAGCCGATACACAGAGCGGGCGATTCGAGGCCCGCGTCAGCGATGCCCAAACCGGTGAGCTGATCAACATCTTGATCCATAACTACGACCACGACAACGACTGGGATCCGGTCGGCGATCAGTACAACAGCATCGTGTTCTTTGATGGCGACACCGAAAAATCAAGCCCCTACGGGCAAGCCACCATTGATCGGCTCGAGTACACCCCGATCTTCACCGAGGGCTTCGAAGACGATTTCGAGTCCTACGCCGTGGGCCCGGTCCCGGTTGGGCAGTGGAACGATGTCTTCGATCGCGTGGGCGATCCCACCGTCCCCGCGCCGACTGCAAACCTCATCGAGACCGTTGGCCCCGGTGGTGAACCAACCCAAGCCGTCCAGACCGTGGCGGCCTTGCGTAGCGCGTCGGGGATCTACCGCGAGGTCTCGCCCGCCGACTTCCAATCCGTGAGCGTCGATGTGCGCATCGATCGGTTCGCTGGCCCGGGCCAGGGCTGGCCGATCGGGGTCGGGTTCTCCGGGGCCGGGGAGAACCCGGACATCAACGGGAACCCGCAGGCCCTGATTTATGCGTGGACCACGCGGGTGTGGAACCTGTTTATCACACGCGGGGCCGGCGGGTTGGTCGCGGACATCACGATTGTCATGCCCCCCGTCGAGGTCGACAAGTGGTACACCCTGACCCTAGAGATGTACACCGATCGTGGGATGTATAGCGCCACAGTCGCAGACGCAGCCACGGGCGTCGTGCTCGGAGAGGCATCGCACCAGGTCACCAATATGGATGCGAGCCTGCGTATGTTCGATGCGATCGCGTTCTTCGATGGCGAGGTTCCCGGGGCGACAACCTTCGGGCAGGCTACGCTCGATAGCGTCATGTATCGCGCGACGCGTCCGCCCGAATGCAGGGTGGACTATACCGGCGATGGGCTGCTCGATTTCTTCGATGTGTCCGCGTTCCTAGACGCATTCGGGGCGGATGACGCATCGGCTGATCTGACCAACGACGGCTTGTTCGACTTCTTTGATGTCTCAGCCTTCCTCGATGCCTTCGGCAAGGGCTGCTCATAACAGGCGGACTATTCCAGAGACCATTCAACTTGACAGCCGGCAATGGGCGATCCACTGCCGGCTGTTGTTTGATGGAGATGATGATCAATCAATGACGCCAGGGTATCGCTCAATAACGACGAACGACACCCTTGACGATCCCCTGGATCTGGCAGAACTGCACACGGATGGGCTCGAAGTCCGGGTTCGCGGGCTGCAGGCGGATGTGGTCGGCTTCCTTGAAGAAGGTTTTGAGTGTGGTCGAGCCGTCCTCGAGGAGCGCGACGACGCGATCGCCGTTGTTGGCGACCTGGGCGCGTTCGAGGAGCACGAGGTCTCCATCGAGGATGCCCTCGTCACGCATCGACTCGCCATCGACGATCAGCGCGAAGGTCGAGCTCGCGTCATCAACGGTCGAGAGGAAATCGACCAGGTCGATCTCGTCGGCGTCGGCGACCTTCTCGATCGGGTAGCCCGCGGCGATCTTGCCCACCAGCGGGAACTTGAGCGGGCGAGACTCGTCGGGGACCGCGATCCCCTCAGCAATCGACAAAGAGCGAGCCTTGTTCGCTTCGCGAACGAGTGCGCCCTTTTTGATCAGCGCTTCGACGTGCTCGAACACCGTGACTTTGCTC
>TARA_R110002072_G_scaffold4245_6_pt1 | contig 68897 bp, 64 predicted proteins | sample TARA_R110002072 | Tara Oceans TARA_R110002072 (sample SAMEA4397118) | marine metagenome | biome: Polar Biome; feature: [SRF] surface water layer (ENVO:00010504); material: water (ENVO:00002006), including particulate matter (ENVO:01000060) such as... | depth 5 m | reverse complement strand
GCATTCGCGGCTTTGTCAGGGTGTATATCCAGCATATTGGACAGCGCGTGTTCGGCAAAACCGGCTCCCGCCTCGGCGTAGTAATTGAATACCACATCCGCGCCGGCTGCTCTCATGCGGGCCCGTTCGTCCTCGTATTTGGCCACGGCAGCCACTTTGCCCGTGTACCCGGAGTTGCGCAACTGCTGGACAGCATCCACCATCTCGGACAACGAGGGCATGGTGAACATGACCAGTTTATAGTCGGTGCCCTGCAGGCCCTCCCAGAAATCGGCATCCTCGGCATCTCCATAGATGACGCGACGGCCAGCGGCATTGTGCTGGCTCATCTTCGATTTATCGGTATCGACGCCACATACGCGCAAACGGTACTGCGATTCAACCGTATCGTAGGCGCCGGAACCCACCCGGCCCATACCCACGATAAGCACCTCGACATTCCTGGCCGGGGACTCGGGGTTGTCTTCAAACGCAGCGGCCGACTCAAATCGCTTGAGTGAGCGCTTGAATTTGCTGTAGAAGCTGTGAGAGCGGCTGTTAAGCAGTGTGGAAAACACAAATGACATTGCCACTGCCAGCGCCAGAATCGCCATCCAGTCCTCACTCAACCAGCCCTTCTTCACGCTGAGCGCCGCGACGATCAACCCGAACTCACTGAACTGCGTCAGCGCCAATCCCGCCAGCAACGCCGTCCTCGCCCGCAGCTTGTAGCGCGCGAGGAGGAAGAAAAATGCCGCACCCTTCAACGGCAGCAGCAGGCACAGGATCAGCGCAACGCCCAACATACCGGGGGAGGGATGCACAGCGAGGCCAATATTCAGGAAAAAACCGATGAGAAAGATATCCTTGAAACTCATCATCGATTTGCTCAACTCCCCCGCTTTCCTGTCGCCACTGAGCAGCATACCCATTACCAGCGCACCCAGATCGGCCTTCATGCCCACCATTTCAAACAGCGCACTGCCGGCGAAGGTGATGATGATACCGGCCAGAATCAACACTTCGTCGTGTCCACTGGCGCGCAGGACGTAGCTGGCCAGTGGCCGGGCAAAAAACAATAGCGGCAACAGCAGCGCCCACTCTGAAGGCACCTTGCCAGTCGACGCAGTGAGAAACAGCACGGCAACGATATCCTGGACGATCAGTATCCCCACCGCGATTTGGCCGTGGCGCACGCGAAACTCGCCGCGATCCTCCAGAATTGCAACCGCGCAAACCGTCGAACTGAAGCTGAGGGCAAACGCCACCAGTGCCGCGTGCTGCATACTGATATCCGACACCAGGGGCAACCCCAACACGCCCAGCACCAGCAAAAACCCGAACGACACAAGCCCGAAGGTAGCAGTGTGCTCGAAAGTGGAACGATAGATCTCCGGTCTCAGCAGGCTGGCGAGATCCAACTTGAGACCGATAATGAACAACATCAGTGAAATACCGATATTGGCGATAAACTCAATGGTGTTGGATGACTCAAACCCGGCCAGCCCCAGGCCAAACCCGGCCACCAGATAACCGACCAGCGGTGGTTGTCCAATTTGCCGGGCGGCAAAGCCGCAGCCAAAGGCGACTAGAATGATCAGGCTATCCATGGTGATCCAGCTTTCGGTGCGGTGGCTTGAGTGAACAGTACGTCCAGCGAGACTGTTTTATACCACACCTAATGCAATGTTCGAATCGCACTCACACCGTTTCACAAAATGCCTGCCCGCCTGACGGGTTGCCACTCCTGCTCGCAGACGTTTTCTGACCGCGCGCGTTGCTTGCGCCAGACGGTCGAACATCTTACGCCCAGTATGCACCCAACTGATCAGCATAGCTGTGTGTATCCAGGTCCCGGTGCTGCTTCCATGGGTGAAAGCCCGGCTTGAAAAACGCCAGCCAATCGCGAAACGGCCGGGTCAGGAAGCCCTGCTTGGGACCGAAACAAAACCGCAGACCGGTTTTCCAGGTAGACCACTGCCACAAGCTGCCATCCTTGTGCAGCAGTACCGTCAGGTTCACAAATAGCCCCAGCAGAAAAAAGAAGCTGGCGAAGAACATCGTAAAACGCAGGAAAATGGGCCCACCACCGGTGGCCTGATACACGTCGAACGCGACACCCTTGTGCTCTGTTTCCTCCACCGCATGCCACTTGAACAGCGCTTGTACACTGGGGTCCAACCCCTGTTGCGTGGCATCTGCGTTGGTGAGCAACTGGTACGCGAGAATGGCGGTAAAGTGCTCCATGCACACGGTCATCGCCAGTGCGGCCCGACGTACGGCTTTGTGCTTCTTGCCCAATTTGCTGAACGCGCGCAGATCACGACGCACCAGTGCTTCCAGCCAGGCCACCGGATAACCGTGGCGGGCGGCCAGTTCATTCATCGCCTCGTGCACCAGCGTGTGCTGCGCTTCCTGGGCGCAAAACTCCCTGATCTCTTTCAGCAGCTTGGGATCGCTGATCTGGTCCCGGTACGCCAGCACCGAGCGGATGAAAAAGCGCTCGCCCTCCGGGAACAGAACCGACAGTGCATTCATGAAATGCGTTTTGAACGGGTCGTTATCAAAGAAATACTTCGGGGCCTGATCGGTCGCGGCGGGATCAAACTTCCTCACTTGTATCGTGAGCGGGGTGTTGGATTCATTGAACTGCTCTGCTGCGCCCATGGAAACAATCTCCGGATCTGGGGGCCGTTTGCCCCGAGTTTTATGGATAATAGTTTTATCCATTGAGTGTGTCAAGAAATTATCTATAATGATCCGTACTTTCAAGGTACACGCAGCGGCTGGCGCTTGCCCGGTATTCTTTCAACTCGCCCCGCTCCGGTTCCGCAGACCCAAGAGACCGTATATGCCAGGCCAGCAGAAAAAATCTCGCAGTAGCGACAGCCGGCAGTATCGCATGTCGGAACTGGTGGAGACATCCGGGGTTTCCCGCGACATGATCAAGTATTATCTGCGTGCCGGACTGCTGCCGCAACCACGCAAACCGCGGCCCAATCTCTCGTTGTACACCGAAAACCACCTGCTGCTGATACGGCTGATACTGCGCGTCCAGCAACAGACAAGCCTTTCCCTGCCGGAGATTGCGACAGCGTTTCGCACTGCAAATTACGATCCCACCACAATAGAAATCGAATTGCTGTCGGACAAATACCACACCGGCCGCCGCGACTTTATTATCCCGTTCGAGGCTGAAACACGCAGCGACGTCAGCCTGAGCGTACCGCAGGAATTTCTCGACAAACTGCACCGCCACCGCCTGCTGGACGACGCCGGACACCTCGACGAAAGCCAGAAAGAGATTGCCGGCCTGCTGTGGGCGGCGAGCAACGAGGGGGTGCCGATCGATTTTTTTCAGGCGGCACGGGAGAAACTGCAGGCACTGGCCGAACTTGAGGTCAAGGCGTTGATCGCGATCCAGCGCCCCCAGTTGCATTTTGGTGAGGTGGTGTCGGCCGTAACGGGTACCGATCGCGTCGTGAACCGGTGGATGATCAGCGAGAAAACCCGGATGGCGAGGCACCTGTTTCAACGGGTAATCGAGAACTCGGAAAAGGCCCTTTCGACGGTGCATGACACTATCTATCTTCCGAGCAAGGTATTTCGCCAGCGCTTTCGGATTGACGAGGAACTGGCGAGCATCGCACAGGCGATCAACAAACGCCCGCGCAATCGCAAGTCGCTGCACAACGCCTGTCGCACCTGTCTGCTACTGGCTGACTATGAGGGCGCTCAGGACTTCGCTGACGCCGCGCTCGCTCTCAAGCCCGACGATGACTTTGCAGTCGCCTGCAAGTGTCTTGCCTATGCGATGGACAAAAACCTTGAGCAGGCGCAGCGTTATGCCGATATGCTGGAAATAGCGCAAAGCAGACACACTATCGCAATGGAGGCACGCCTGCTGACACTGCTGATGCAGGCAGCCAAGCTCGGTGGTGTCTCGGATACCACCGAGCTGATGAAACGGGCTGCAGACCTGTTTCGCGAACCACTGTCGCTCTCCACCGAAGAGGCGTTTGACTGTTTCGAAGCCAGCCTGCTGCGAGCCAGGGCCAATACCATCTTCCCCGATGCGATCAACGCCGTACCAGAGGCGATCAGCGACCTGGAAACCATGCTGGAAAAACTTGAAGCCAATTCGTACAACACACTGGGCTTGCCCGCAGAGGGCACCCGGCTGGTCTACCAGGTGTATACGAGTTTTTATTTGGGGCAACTTCACGAGGCCGTGGACGATACCACACAGGCCAGGAAATATTTTGAGAAGGTGATCCAGCTGGACCCCTCCTCCAACTTTGGCGAAATGGCCTACCTTAAACTGGGGTGATCAATATGCAAGGTATAACAAGCGTGACTCGAAGCATCCGCGCATTAACCGTGGCGCTGTCGCTGGCCATCACAGCCACCGCCCACGCCACAGAGGCTGACTGGGTGCTGGAGCAGGATGAGGATCGCATCCGGATCTATACGCGCCCCGTCGCTGATTCACCTTTCGTCGAGGTCAAGGCAACCGCGCTGATCAATGCGCCCATTGACCATGTGGCCCTGGTCATGGGCGACGGTGAGAGCTGCGGTGAGTGGCGCGCAATGTGCAAGTCTTCCGAGGTACTGGACGGCGCATCCGACACCGAGCGCTATGTTTACATGGTGCTGGATATGCCCTGGCCGGTAGCTGATCGCGACATGGTGATCCACTCTATCGCCGACATCGACGTCGCCGCCAAAACCGTCACCGTGCAATTACAGTCGGCCTCATCAGAACGCCCGGAGCAGGATTATGTGCGGGCGATCACCAACGGACAGTACCAGATAAAAGCGCTCGCCGAGGAGCAAGTCGAACTCACCTACATTATTCATACCGATCTCGGCGGCGACCTGTCCGCCGAGCTGATCAACCCACGAGTAGCCGCCACTACGTACGACGACATCAAGCGGCTGCAGACACTGGCCGAACAGTGAGCATTTCGCAGCGGCGCTAGAGCAGGAAATTCACCAGGTTCTCAATCAGCGCCGCGCCCACCCAGGTTAGCGGCGGGATCACCAGATAGAACGCCAGCGTGGTGATATTGCCCAAGTCGAATGGCCAAGTGGACAGCTGGGAAACCTCCCGGCGATAAGAGAGCAACGGCAGCAACTGGTCGAGATCGGCGTCGAGGTTCACGCCGCCGTCACCGGGTACTGCCTGGATCTTGTCGAGCAACCGTGCCAGTTCCTGTCTTTTGAGCGCCACCAGGCGCCGGTGCAGCGGCCAGACCGGAATGATAAACATCACGATAAGCGGCCCCAGAATGGCGACCGCGCCGGGTACGCTTTCAGCGAGATCCAGCCCGCCCTCGAGATTGATCAGGGGAAACAAGGCCAGCGCACCGATAATCGCCAGGCTGGAAATGATTGAGACGCGTGCAAAGGGCAACAGCTGGCGCGCACCCAGCAGGGAAACGCGCGCATACGTCCCGCCGAGGCGACCAAAGATAACGGCCTGCTGAATCAACATGGCGATCACTGTGGTCATTACCACCCAGACCATCAGGGTGCCCACTACCGTCAACAGGTCCGAGAGGCTGGAGACCGCCTTCACAACCGCCGCCGACAGCGAGCCGGAAATAAAAGCCAGGTGCATGCATCCTGCCAGTGTACCGCCAACCAGGCTGAGCAGCGTCAGGCGCAGGCTGGCCGAATCGAGGCGGGCATACAGGTTCTCAAAACCCGCATCATCCAGCGCCAGTATCGGGCGCAGGGCGCGCATGGCCTCCTGCGCCTTGGCGGTGATGTAACTGAAGACGGGGATGATATAGGCGATGATAAAGCCAAAAAACAGTGCCGGCGGCCTGCGATCTGAAGACTCTGCCGCACCAGCGTAAAACAGGGTCAGCAGCAGCGCCAGCAGTAACAAACCGGTCCAGAATCTGCCGTGATGAATCGGCAACAACAACCTGAGAAGCCAGATTCTACGCACGCTCATAGCGGGCCAAGCGCCTCTGGTAACAGCCCGCGGTGATACGTCACTCAGATCGCGACCTTTGTTTCGGCTGCACCTTGCGATTGGCACTGGCCTTCACTTTGGGCCTGGCTTTCGGCTGTGCTTTGGCTTTGGCTTTGGCTTTGGCTTTGGCTTTGGTTTTGGCTTTGGCCCGCGCTTTCTCGCCCGCTGTTCGAGCCGTCGTGCCGCGCTTGGACGCCGTCTTTTTCGCCGCAGGCCGGCGCACCTTCGCCTTCTTCGTCGCACCCTGTTTGTTTGACACTGGCTTCTTTGCTGCCGCCTTCTTGTTGGCCGGGGAACGCACACCAACCACGTCCTCCAGTTCAACCAGCGCATTCTCCAGATAGTCGATCATGCGCTGAATCTCGGGCAGTGAGCGCCGACAGGCGACGATACCGAAATCCAGACTTTTGGCATAACTCACCAGCGTTATATTCATCGCGAAACCGTCGAATACAATCGACGCGGGGTACACGCCATCCATTCTTGCTCCGTTCCAGTACAATTGCTCTCGCGGGCCGGGAACATTGGAAATCACCGTACTGAACGCCGGAAACTGTGCCGCCAGCCCCAGCATGGTGGTCAGCAGCGCAGGCACTTGCGTCAGCTGCATAAAGATCATCGCCTCGCGGGTACTGAGGCCCTTGAGCAGATCCTTGCCTGCACGCATGGATTCCTGAATGGTGCGCAGACGGCGCTCCGGGTCGGCGATATTCGTCGCGAGGTCCGCGGTGATAAATCCCACGGCATTGCCCGCACTGAAATCGCCTTTCTCGCGCAGTGATACCGGCGCCATCGCTTTCAGTGAATGCGCGGGCAACTCGTGGTGACCGATGAGATATTGGCGCAACGCTCCGGAACACATCGCCAGCACTACGTCGTTCACCGTGCCGTCTATCGCCTTGCACACCGCCTGTATGCGATCAAACTCCCAGGACTGCGCAACAAAGCGCCGCGCACCGTCCACCCGGGTATTGATAGAGGTCCGCGGTACATTGTGCCAGGGCACAGCCAGGTTGCCGCCACGCCCAAAAAATGCGCCACCAAACCGTCGCAGGGCACCCAGCACATGTGCAGAGCTGTCGAACTGCTGTTTCAGCGCCTCTGCGACCGCGAGCAACTCCGGCTCGTCCGGCACTACGCGACGCGGCTTTCTGGCACCGATGGTCGCCAGGTAGCGCTGATAGGCGCTCATCGACATGGGCAGATCCGGCGTTATGAAATTTGGGTCAGTCGAGGATACCCCCTGTGTCAGCTGCATGGACGCCACCCCGTCTATTGCGGCGTGGTGCATTTTTGAGTAGACCGCAAACTGGTTGTTTTGCAGGCCCTCGATCAGGTGAATCTCCCACAGCGGACGATTGCGATCCAGCAGTGTGCTGTGCAGGCGCGACACCAGCGCGAATAGCTCGCGATAGCGGCCGGGACTGGGTAGAGCCGAATGGCGTACGTGGTAGTCAATATCGATGTTCTTGTCCTTTTCCCAGTACATCGGCCCCAGCGGACCGGCACGCCCGGTGGTGACATACTCGCCAAACGGTTCACGAAAGTCATCGGCGGTGAGGCCATCCAACACCAGCTGGCCCACAAACTCCTGTGCACTCACTCCCTTGGGCAGGGTGTACAAGCCCACCCCGCCCACATGCATCGGCGTTTCACGCTTTTCGGCCAACAGGAACGCGGCATCCGCCAAATTGATTCGTCGCATGAGTATTGCCTCTTGTTTCGCAAGTCGTTATCAGGCAGCCATAGTACAGGGTCGATCAGGAAAAGAAAAAACCGGCTGTGCTGTCACGCAATTATTGGCTGTCGCGTCTACAACGTAAACCATAAAAGACAACAAACTGATGCCTGCATGACTCCCGCTTCTCTTGCCTGTTGGCCTGCTTTATGGTGATTAGCGATGACAACGAGGGCCGGGTGCGACTGCTATAACAGGGACTAAAATGCATATACCGCTAGACGTTGCGCTCCACTACAATAGCTCCCTTTTTTGAGCGCTTTCCGATGACGGCCGAACGGCATGCCATACGCCATGCGATTTTTCTCTCTGTACTGATGGTATTACTCGGTAGCACCGCGGCGGCGGCGACGAAGTATGTCGCAGCGCATGTTGCTATCGAGGCGATTATCACCGTGCAGTACTTCGTGGCCACACTGCTGTGCCTGCCGCGCATACTGCGGCCGGGCCTGCGCAGCCTGAGCACCCAGCGGGTCGGCCTCCACCTGGTGCGCGGACTTGCCGGCGTGGCCGGCTTCTACCTGTTCTACGCGGCGCTGAACCATATCCCGATGATGGATGCGATGATGTTGCGCCAGAGTGCGCCGTTGACGGTGCCACTTGTGATGTGGCTGTGGGGCCGGGAGCTGATTGCCAGAAATGCCTGGCTGCCGCTGCTGGTCGGGTTTGTCGGTGTCGCCATCATCCTGCGACCGTCGCCCACCGGACTGAGCTGGTGGCACGCTGGTGGCTTTCTATCCGCACTGGCGCTGGCGATCTCCATGGTCGCGACGCGCAAGCTTGCGGTGACAGAACCGACGGCGCGGATTTTGTTTTACTACTGCGTGCTGTCACTGGCCTGCGTACTGCCTTTTGCCGTGCATGACTTCAGCGGCCTTGCGCTGCTGGACTGGCTGGCAATGCTCTATATCGGCGCGGCTATTTACTGGACGCTTGAGCTGTACACACGCGCCTACGGCATGGCGCCGACGGCGGCGATCGCACCGATCAACTACTTCGCCGTGGTACTGGCCGGGTTCTGGGGCTGGCTGTTCTGGGACCAGATACCGGACACCTGGTCCGTACTCGGCAGTGTACTGGTTGTCGCGGGCGGCCTTCTCACCATCTACCGCGCCAGTGAAAAGGGCCCGAAAGACGCCGTGGTGGAGCCCGTGTCACTGCGGCACTGACAGCGCAGCGACTGCGCTCTCCAGCACCCTGGCGGCACTGCGTCGGACCTAGTGTGTGCTGGCCGTGGCCTTGTTCTCGTAAATACTGCGGCGCTCTTCGTTGTACTCGGCGCCCGACTTGCGCAGATCGGCCTCGCTGCGCCACGTCTTTTTCTTGGCCGGGGCGATATAGCGGCTGCCGGAATCCAGGTTGGCAGGATCCACCCGCACCTCTTCACGGGAACTCACTGTTTCACAGGCCTTATCCGTAAACGTCGTCGCTCCCGTTGCATGATCAGTGCACATATACACGCGCGCTGCCGCCAACTGCGGCACCATCAACATCAGAGCTATAACAATAATTCGATTCATTTTAACCACCTCATGCTTCTCAGCTATATCTCAGGTGTCGCCAGATTAGAACGACTGCGTGGAGAGAGGCGACAAAAAAGTGGTGTTTTCTCCAGTTAGGCGAAATAAATCGCCGAAACTCAATATTTCAGTGAAATAGTCTATCTATTCCCGTTTTCTTGGTTTTAAAGCCCATCAATGAACTATTGCTGCGCAGTAATGTCTACTGAGACTCAGAACACTCGTGGACTCCCCTATGCTGCGCGCTGCCCTGCTGCTTTTTACCCTACTTAATGTCCCACTCACCGCGCTGGCGGATTCGGCCACAGCGGTCTTCGCCGGGGGCTGTTTCTGGTGTATGGAGTCCGATTACCAGGAGGTGGAAGGGGTCACCGGGGTGGTCTCCGGATTCACCGGTGGTGCGCTGCCAAACCCGACCTACTCGGGTAATCACCAGGGGCATTTTGAGGCCGTCGAGGTGACTTACGATCCGGCCGTGATCAGCTACCCGCAACTGCTGGACCTGTTCTGGCGCAGCATCGACCCGTTCGATAACAAGGGGCAATTTTGCGATAAAGGTGCGAGTTACCGCAGCGCCATATTCCCGGGCAACGCGTCTGAACGCGCTCTGGCCGAGGCGTCAAAAGCCGCGGTTGCGGAGCGCTTTCGCGACCGCACCGTGTATACCGAGATTGAGGATGCCGGCACGTTCTGGCCAGTGGAGGAATATCATCAGGACTACTACCTGAAAAACCCGGTCCGCTACAAGTACTACCGGTGGAACTGCGGCCGCGACCAACGCCTGCAAGAGATATGGGGCGATGAGGCTGGCGCTCACGGCGACGCTAACCAGCCGGCCGCTCAGCCCTGAACCGTGGGGTCGACGCTGCCGATCAACTCCAACGCCTCGTCACACCAGGCGAGAAACTGCTGACCCTGTCCGAGGCCGCGTATCAGCGCGAGGTAGGCGCCCTTGCTGCGGGTCGGCAGGGATACCGGATCACTATAGTGGCGCAGGCGAATTTTTTCGTAAACGTATAACAGGTGCATCATCTGCTTGCGCCGATCGGATATTTCGGCAGCCAGGTGCGCGGCATTCGCAGCGCTGAGGTTGTACAGCTTGATCACCAGTTCGTCCTTGGCTGCCTGGTTCCTGGTCGCGCCCAAGACCCACTCGGACAGCGCCTCGCGACCGGCCCCGGTCAGGCCGTAGACAATCTTGTTCGGCTTGCCGCTCTGCTGCACCTCGCGCTTGTTCAGCCACTTTTTCTCGGCAAGCTTGCGCAACTCCTGGTAAATCTGCTGATGGGAGGCGTGCCAAAAAAAGCCCATTGACGTTTCGAAATCCCGGGCCAATTCATACCCCGACAGATCGGCGTCGATCAGGGCGGTCATAATGGCGTGCGCAAGCGCCACTAGGGGGAGGTACTCAAAGTTCGGGTATCAACTTCGAGAACTGCTCGATCATCGGCATCACAATCTCCGGCTTGTCCCAGTTCTCCATACCGACACCGATATTGCAGCGCTGCACACCCATATCGCGATAGGACTTTAACAGGTCGGCCGTCACCGGCGACATCACCACCAGCGTAATATCGACTGACTCCGGATCGCGCCCGTGATCACTGACCATCTTCCTGAAGCGTTTGATATCCTGCGCGACATCCTGCATCGCCACGTCCACCGGCATCCAGCCGTCGGCCCACTGCGCGGCGTGCTTCACACCTAGCGGCCCCATCGCACCCAGGGTAACCGGCGGCCCGCCGGGGCGGGTTGCCTTCGGCTCAAACCACACCGGATCAAAATCGATCAGTTCACCGTGGAATTCCGGCTCGACATCGGTGAGCAGTGCACGCTGCGCCAGCACCGTCTCCTTTAGTCCGAGATAGCGGCGTTTAAACGGCAGCCTGGTGGCGTTTTCGAACTCTTCCTGATTCCAGCCGACACCGCAACCAATCACCACCCGGCCGTTGGAAAGCCTGTCCAGTGTGGCGATGGTCTTGGTCTGGGAGAACAGTTCCCGCTCCATCAGCAGCGCGATACCCGTACCGAGTTTGAGGGTCGTGGTGGCCGCCGCTGCGGCCATCAGCGATATGTAAGGGTCCATCATTTTTTTATAGGGCTCGGGCAGGTCGCCGCCGGGGGGGTAAGGCGTCAACCGTGATACCGGTATGTGGCTGTGTTCGCCGTACCAAAGCGATTCGAAACCGGCCTCTTCCAGCGTTTTTGCCAGCAGGTGGGGGGCCGGATCATCCGCCGTATTCATCGAACTGAAACCCAGATGCATGCTCTATACCTCGCGCAGAACTATATTGTTGTCATTATCCGAAGCGTGCCACAGTAGCCCCGTTGGCGCCCGCGCTCCAGCGCGGGCGTCACATCAGGTGGCAACGGTTCAGATTGGTATACGCGGCCTTCATGCATCGCCGCTTGCAGTGGCGCGGCGCTGGCGCACCGCCGCCGCCAGCGCCTGCAAAATGGGCCGCGTATCATCCCAACTGATACAGGGGTCAGTGATGCTCTGGCCGTAGGTCAGTGCCGCTCCCGGCACAACGTTCTGGCGCCCCTCCACCAGATTGCTTTCCAGCATCAGCCCGAAAATGCTGCGCTTGCCCCGTGCGACCTGGTTAGCGATATCGTTGGCAACATCCACCTGGCGCGCCGGGATCTTGCGACTGTTGGCGTGACTGGCGTCAATCATGATACGCGGTGGCAGGCCGGCTTTGGCCAGCATTGCCTCGGAGTCCTCCACCGAAAACATATCGTAATTGGGGCTCTTGCCACCGCGCAGGATAATATGGCAATCCTCGTTGCCGGTGGTCTGGAAGATCGCCGAACGCCCCTGCTTGGTTACCGATAAAAAGTGGTGTGGCTGCGAGGCAGACTTGATCGCGTCAATGGCCACCTGTATATCCCCGTCAGTGGCGTTCTTGAAACCCACAGGACAGGACAACCCGGAGGTCAGTTCCCTGTGCGTCTGGCTCTCGGTCGTGCGCGCGCCGATAGCGCCCCACGAAACAAGATCGGCAAGGTACTGTGGGCTGATCAGGTCGAGGTACTCGGTGCCGGCGGGCAGGCCCATTTCAGCGAGATCCAGCAACAACTTGCGCGCCAGATGCAGACCCTTGTTAATCTGGAAACTGTCATTTAAATCCGGATCGTTGATCAGCCCCTTCCAGCCAACGGTGGTGCGCGGCTTTTCAAAGTAGACACGCATCACCACCAACAGATCTTGTTCCAGTTCGTCCGCCGCGCGCTTCAGCAGTGCGGCGTAGTCCAGTGCAGCAGCAGGATCGTGGATGGAGCAAGGCCCCACGACCACCACCAGGCGATCATCCTCACCGATGAGCACTCTGTGAATGGCTTCACGCGCGTGTGCGACCGTGTCCGCCGCAGCGTCGCTGAGTCCGATATCCTTGACCAATTGCTGGGGGGATATCAATTCGTTGATCTGCTGGATGCGCAGATCGTCGGTTCTCGCAGTCATAATCGGTTCCATATTCAGGGGGCGCACACTATACCATCAGGTGGATTGCTGGCTCCACCAGTCATCGAGCATACTCCCCACCGTATTGGGCACCACCAAATGGGCGCCATACCAGGTGTGCAGGCAACGGATACGCGTGAAATTGGCAATGCCGCCGATGCCCCGCGCGGCCAGTGCCTCGGCATAATCGAGCGCCTGCAGTCGCTGGCGCACCGCCGTGGACATAAACGACTCGCGCAACGCGATATGGGCGAGATGGTCCTGCCGCATACGGCTGCGCAGCTCAGGGTCTGCGTCGATGCGCTGCTGAAACTGTGCTATCAGGCCGGTGGCTTCCACCTGGTCAATGCGGTAACACAGCGCTGGGTCAACCAGCCAGAACAGGGTCGGAAAGGGCTTGTCCTCTACCAGGGAGGCGACCCGAATCACCCGCGGTTCACCCGCGGGGCCGGCCACGGCGATAGCCTCGAGGCCGCGGGGCTCTCTGCCCAGCAGCGCCGCGACCTGTTGTGTCATGTCAGGGGAAAGCATCAGGCGCCCAACCACGGTGGTGTCTCGGGCCGCCATTCTACGCAAAGCCAAGCGCTTTCGCAGCTAATCGAGGTCGTCCTTGAATCTTTGGGTAAAATGGTGATAATGCGGGCGGTGTGAACGCACTGTCCGGCGCTGATCACAGGCCGTACACCCTGCGTGAAACGCTGGTAATGATGCGAATCATCGCTTTGTCACGACCTTTCGCGCCAAACATTTTCCCACTCTTTTCAGGCACTTAAATGGCAGCAAATCGCTTGTCATAGACACTTATGACACAGGCCTCACTACTCAGCGCTGCACACCAGAGCCACGCAAAGTCCTCCGCGCTGGTGCGTGCGCTGGCGGAATTGCTCGAGGCGGATGTCCCGCTCTCACACCAGCGCTTTATCGAGCGACTGGGACAGACATTCGACCTGGCAGACTCGATCAAAATCTCCGCGGTACACGAGCAGGTAACCGCGGTTGCAGCGCCCCCCGCAAGCGACGACAAGCAAGCAGTAAAAGAGGAGTACCAGCGTGTGCGCGCGGCCATCGAACGCAGCGCCCGACAGAGCTTTGTTGTGACCGACGATAACGCCCGCATGCGCTTCCCACAGGTTCGCGCGCAGATGACATTGGATGAGGCGATGGCGGCAGAGCCCTACCTGGTGTTTTACGTCGCGCAGCAACGCAATATGGATTACCGGATCCGCGACCTGCACACAAGCACCCGGGACGCACTCACCGCTCTGTCTCCCAAACTCGCGCGACTGGCAGCACTCGACGCGGTGCTGGCAGAGCCGCTATCCACCGCTGTGCGCCGATCCTTTGCCGCTGTGCCGCGTCTATTGCGGCGGCGCTTTGACACCCTGCAGGCGGCATACCACAACAGTAACCCCGAGCCAACCGTGGCTCGCGAGCGCTGGCTGCTAACCCTGGGCCAATTGCGCACAGAAATGCAAGGTCTGCTGCTGGCGGAGATGGACGCACGGCTGCTACCGACACTGGGCCTGATTGAGGCAATGGATGAACTTGACGACCATGACGACTAAAAATGCTATGAGTAACCTGCTGTTTATCACCGCCGCCGCGCTGGGCGCAATCGCCATCGGTTGGATGGGCAGTGACTTCGTCGGAGCCAATACGCTGGCGCTGGTGGTCACCGCAGCAATTGGCGCTGTCTACCTGATCGGCATCGTTGAACTGCTGCGGTTTCGCCGCGCAACGTTTTCCCTGGACAATGCGCTGGCGGGCACCACGCCGCAGGTCAGCGCCAACGAACACGGTCTTGAAGACTGGCTCAAGGCCCTGGATCCCACGATACGCGGCAGTGTACATCTACGCATTGTCGGTGAGCGCAGTGCCTTGCCGCCGCCAATGTTTACACCCTATCTGGTTAGCCTGCTGGTGATGCTGGGCCTGCTGGGGACATTTGTCGGCATGGTCGACACCCTCGGTGGCGCGGTGTCAGCGCTGCAGGGCAGCACTGAACTGGACGCAATCCGCGCCAGCCTGACCGCTCCGATGCAGGGCCTGGGCATCGCCTTTGGTACCTCGGTCGCGGGTATCGCCGGGGCCGCCATGCTGGGGCTTATGTCGACGCTGGTGCGCCACCAGCGTGTGCGCGTCACCCGGCAACTGGATCTCGCCATCGCCAGCGTGTTCAAAGTATTCTCGCTGGCCCACCAGCGACAACAGGCCTACGATGCGCTGCAATCCCAGGCGGGTGCCCTGCCCTCCGTGGCCACCGAACTGCAGGGTGTGGCGGCACAACTGGCGCAGATGGGCGACAAACTGGCGGCAACACTGCTGGCCAATCAGGATCAATTCCACGCCACCGCCGAGCAGCACTTCAGCGAACTTGCCACATCGGTGGACCTGTCGCTGCGCGAGAGCCTCGCCGCGAGTGGCAAAGCTGCTGGCCAGAGCATGCAGCCAGCGCTGACAAATACGATCAGTGAAATCAGTAATATGCTGCGCGAGACGCAGCAGCAACAGGCGCTCGCCGCAGCAGAGCAACTGCGGGCCATGGGCGCTGAGCTGGGCAGCACCAGCACCTCGCTGCTGCAGGGGTTTGCCGCGACCTCCTCGTCCTGGACCGAACAGACACTGGCGCTGCAGAACGAAATCAAAAAGACACTCACGGAATCGATCCGCGAAGTCGCGGACACGACCCGCAGCAGCAGCGCCTCTATGCTGGCGGAAATTGCCGGCCTGCTGCAATCAACAGAGGCCCTGGTGCAGGCGCGCGCGGCCTCAGAAACCACCCTGCTGGATAACCAGAGTGCGCGCATGGGTGAGCTCACGGCCACCGTGACCGCGCAACTGGACGCACTGAAGGCACAGGAGGAGCAGGGACAGACAGCAGCCCTCGCCCGCCTCGGCAAACTTGAAGCCACTGTTGCCGAACACCTCACCCAATTGGGCGCGGGCCTGGAGGCGCCGATGACACGCCTTATCGAAACCGCATCGGAAACACCGCGCGCTGCTGCAGAAGTGATCGGCTTGTTGCGGGCGGAAATCACCAATAATATTGAGCGCGACAACCAGCTGCTCGAAGAGCGTCGCGATGTGATGCAGGATCTGAATGCGCTGTCAGAGACGCTGCGCGAGGCCGCAATTGGACAGCGCAGTGCAGTGGAAAACCTCGTCGCCTCTTCCGCTACGCTGCTGCAGGACGCCGCCACCGAACAGCGCAGCGCCGTGGAAGATCTCGTCAACTCGTCGGCAACACTGTTGCAGGAAGCGGCCGCTGATAAGCACAGCGCGGTGGACAAACTTCTCGCCTCCTCGACCACGCTGTTGCAGGACACCACCAGTCGCGTTGGCGATCACCTGCTGGCCGAGGCTGCGAAAATCTCCGAGGCCAGCGCCCATGTTGCTGCGGGCGCCATCGAACTGGGCAGTCTCGGTGAGTCCTTCACTCTCGCGGTCAACCAGTTCAACAGCGCTAACGAGGCGATGATGGAACAGCTCGCCCGGGTCGAGGAATCGATGGAGCGCTCCAGCACTCGCAGCGACGAGCAAATGGCGTATTACGTGGCGCAGGCGCGTGAGATCATCGACTACAGCATGTTGTCTCAGAAAGAAATCATGGATGACCTGCGGCGTATCAATCACAGGACACAGAAACTCGCCGACGAGGCACAATAGTGGAAGAGCTGGAACACGACGCTTCGCAGGATATGCCCGTATGGGCCATCTTCGGTGACCTTATGGCGGGAGTGGTAGGCATCTTTGTCCTACTGCTGGTATGGGTCCTGGGCTATCAGGTACAGCTTGCGCAATCGCTGGAAGAGGAAGTCAATAAGCGCCAGATTGAAGAGCAGCGCAGGATGGCACTGGAGGAGGCACTGGCCGACCCGCTGGCCACCGGCCGGGTAACGCTGCGCGACGGGCGTATCGGTATTAGCGGCAGCGTGCTGTTCTCGCTGAACTCCGACCAGCTGCAACCCGAGGGCAGGGCGCTGCTGAAAACACTGGTAGCACCGCTGCAAGTCTACCTCGGCGAACGCGAGGAACTGCTGATGGTCAGCGGCTTTACCGATGACCTGCCAATACAGAAAGGCAACAGCCACTACGCCGACAACTGGGAGTTATCGGCGCAGCGCGCACTGACAGTGACACGCGCGCTGATCGAGGAGGGTATGCCGCCGGCACTGGTGTTTGCGGCGGCCTTCGGTGCGCAGCAACCGGTAGCACCCAACATGGATGACGAGGGTCGCTCCCTGAACCGCAGGGTGGAAATGGCCCCTGTGCCGAAAAGTGGACAAACAGCAGCACACCCGGATTGATATGCAACAACGCGACCAGGATGTAACCACAGAAGCTGATACAGCAGATGTATTGCGCGCAGCCCTGGCAGCATTGAAAGACAGCGGCGCCGATCACCTCGACCCTGTCCGCTTCCACTACATTCAAGCGATGACGGCCCGCGCTGAGCGACAGCATACCGCGGTCGCAAGGCTACTTCTGAGCAAAGCCTGGCATGCCCTGCAGTCTTACCAGACGCAATTAGTCGAACAGCGCGCTGCCGCCGCACCGCTGCTGGAGCAAGCCAGCGCGCGACACCCCGATCTCGCTGAGCAGGCCCGACAGCTGTATGACAGCTGCGAATTCAAAGCACTACGGCGTTTGGCTCGAACTCAGCAGCAATACGACGCGCCCGATTCCCTCGCCTCCCTGACGCGCCAGCTACAGGCTGGCACCGGGGAATCGGACAGCGCAACCAGCGGCGACTCACAGGAGTTGAAGGCGGTGCACCATTTCCGCGAGGCCCTGCAGCGACAACACGCCGACAAACTTGTCACACAAGCCATCATGGACGCGCCGGAAAGTGCAGGCCCTCTCAATCCGCAGAAACTCGCGCTGCGCTCACTGGCCATTATGCGGGAGGAATCACCAGAGTATCTGGCACGCTTTGTCTCCTACGTAGACACCGTGTTCTGGCTCGAGAGACTGGATCTCTCGCCGCCAGCAAAGTAGCCGCTCGTGGACAGCGGTTGACAAGCCACCCTGCCCTCACTACAGTGCTCGCCGGAACCAGGTGCTCACCGGGAACTGTTTAGGCAGCTCTCTGGGTGAGTTAAATGGGAAGTGTGGAATGGCTACTGCCTAATCCACCGCTGCCCCCGCAACGGTATACAGTCGATGACTGTGAGCCCGATACCTGCCTGGTCTAGTGCAACGATGGAGCGGAGGGCTTCATACACGGTTGCTCAGTGCCCAGGCATTGCGTTCCCAGATCCCCTCCCTCAATCGCCATTCATGTAAAAGGCAATTGAGGAATAGAAATGTATAAATTATCCACCGCCACTCTGCTGGCGCTCACCAGCGTTAACTCATTGAGTGCGCATGCAAACAACAAACTGGAAGAAATCGTCATAACCTCCTCTCGTGTGGAGATGCCGCTGCGTGAAGTGGCGACTTCCATTTCCGTGATCACCCATGGGGAAATTCAACTGCGCGGCTTTAGCACCGTCGCAGATACCCTGCGTTATGAACCGGCGATATCGGTGACCAGTAACGGCGGCGTGGGCACACCCACCAATGTGCGCGTGCGCGGCGAAAGCGGTTTTCGCACCAAGGTGTATATCGACGGGATAGACATTACCGACAACTCATCGACACAGGCCGGACCAAACTTTGGCAATCTGCTTTCTGGCGGCATTGATCGCATAGAAATTCTCCGTGGACCCGAAGGCCTGAGTTATGGGGCTGATGCCGGTGGGGTGATCAATATGTACACCGCCACGCCAAAGACTGGGCTGACAGGTGGACTCGAAACTGAGGGAGGCCGGTACGGTACCTGGCAGTATGGCGGGCATGTGGCTGGCGGCACTGAAGTCATCGATGGCGCGGCAATGATTGAACGGTATGAGACTGACGGATTCAACACAAAGACCTCCGATACGGTACTGCAAGACGATGACGGCTACGACAACACGACGCTACACGGTCGCGGTGGATGGAACATCTCCGATAAACTGCGTGCGGAATTGGTGGGGCGTTCGGTGAAGGGCAAAGGTGATTACGATGCATGCTTCCTCGGTGCGCCCACGTATACCGAAACCGATGATTGCAGGCAGGAATATGAACAAGATTTTGGTCGCGCCGCACTTGTTTACAATGGCGACCAGTTCTCGAATACGTTGTCGTTTAATGCAAATTCGGCCGATCGAAAGTTCTATACAGAGGGCATCAACGACTACACCTACAAAAGCGACTTCCGCGAAATCGACTACCTCGGTAGCTGGAAGCAATCCGAGATGCTGACACTGGTTTACGGTGCCGGCCTGCAACGGGACTCGATGGATGCAGGAGACGGCAATGAAAGCCGGGATCAGGAAGGGTATTTCATGGAATACCAGGGTAGCTTTGCCGACAGCATTTACCTGACCGCAGGCGCACGCTATACCGACAATGAAGATTTTGGTTCAAAAACCACATACCGCACGGGCGCTGTCTATCTCGTGACAGCCGGTGAAGGCGAGCTCAAGTTCAAGGCCACCTACGGGACCGGTTTCCGTGCGCCCAGCCTGTATGAAATCGCCTATAATATTAACTTCCCGCCCTATTCGTCGGAACCACCCTATGAGCCCCTGCCCCCGCTACCTGAACTTGGCGCTGAGGAAAGCAAAGGCTACGACGCCGGTGTGGGCTACTTTGCCGCGTCGGGCTGGTACCTGGATGTCGTCTACTTTGATCAGAAAATTGACGACGAAATCTATTTCGACCTGATCGATTTTTCCGGTTACAAGCAGGGCGATGGTGACAGCAGTTCCAACGGCGTAGAAGTGACAACCGAAGTTCCCCTGGGTGAAATATTCACCCTGACCAGCAACTACACCTACACCGACACAAAGGACTTCGATGGTGAGCAGCGGCTGCGAACACCAAAAAACATGGGGAATATCGGCGTGCTAACCAGTCTGATGGACGGCGACCTGCAGATCAATGTCAATTACCGAATCGCACGAGACATCGCAGACGAAACCTTCGGCAACGTCGGTGACTATGAGGTACTCGACCTGAGTGTCAGCTATCAGGTGTTGGAAGCACTTCAGGTCTATGCGCGCGTGGAAAACGCGACCGATGAGGATTATCAGGAGGTACCGGACTACAATACGCCGGGTGCTGCAGGTTACGCGGGGCTACGCTACACGTTCTAACATTTTGATCAGGGAGAGTACGAATGACAACGACTGATGACAAGACTCGCGGAGACGAAAAGCACAAGACTGCGATGAAGAAGCAAAAAGAGAAGGTCGATGCGGCCATCGCTGCAGCTGACACCGAGCGCGGCATCGCCTTGTTATTGACAGGCAACGGCAAGGGCAAATCCAGTTCAGCCTTCGGCATGGTCATGCGTGCGCTGGGCTACGGCCAGAAGGTGGGTGTCGTCCAGTTTATCAAAGGTGAGCAGTTATCCGGCGAGGAAATTTATCTACGTGAGCACTGCCCACAGGTGAGCTTTTACCAGATGGGCACCGGTTTTACCTGGGATACGCAGGATAAGTCCGCAGATATCGCCGCTGCCGAAAGGACCTGGGAAGTCGCAGCGCCGATGCTCGCAGATGCGAGCTACGATCTTGTGGTACTGGACGAACTGACCTATATGATCGCCTACAAATACCTTGATGAAGCCATGATCCTCGACGCGTTGTCGTCACGACCGGTCAACCAGAGTGTTGTGGTGACCGGCCGCGGTGGCGGTTCCGGCCTACAGGACGTGATGGACACCGTGTCCGAAGTGAAGGATATCAAACACGCCTACACTGCCGGAATCAAAGCGCGCAAGGGCGTCGACTACTGAACCGGGCGGCGAGCTACATCTTTCACTCAGTGACGCCTTGTCGGACGGTGACCTGTGTTCGGTCCGACATGTTTACCGCCACTAGCGATCATTGTGTCGGCCAGGCTGGAGATACTGATCCGGCCAGAACTGTTGTGACCTCAGCCCATCGTAGACAGTCTGCTCCTCGTCGCGCTCTCCCCACTGATCAGTAAAGACGAGTTCCTCGACTGGACGCCGACGCTCCCACCCCTTCTCTTCCAGTTCCGGTCGCTGTCGAAAATACTCTACGTAGCCCAGACACAGATACGCAATTGGCACCACATGACTGGGCAGGCCGAGAATCCCCCCCAGCTTCCCGGGCGAAATGATCGAGACCCAGCCCACTCCGATGTCTTCTGCCCGCGCAGCCAACCACAGGTTCTGCACCGCACACACCGTACTGTAGATGTCCATCTGCGGTTGATGCGTGCGACCCAACACAACTTCTCCACCGCGCTCTCGATCACAGGTAATGCACAGGTTCACCGGCGCATCCAGTATCCCCTGCAGTTTCAGTTGTCGATACTTGTCCTGTCTTTTGCCTTCAAATTGTGACGCAGCTTCATCATTAGCGGCACAGAAGGCCTCGTGGACGGCGGCTTTTACCGCCGGCCTCTGGATCACAATAAAATTCCACGGCTGCGACAGCCCCACCGACGGCGCGTGATGCGCGGCGATTATCAGTCTCGCCAGGATATCCTCTGGCACAGGCGCAGACGTAAATTCCCCGCGCACATCGCGGCGACCGAACAGTGTTTCGTAAAATCCCTGCATGGAGTTTCTCTCTTATTTTTGTCGCGCGTAATGCTCACGGGCAAGCTGCAATTTTTCGCACATCAACCTGGCACCTTCAATAATCCTCGGCGTATGGCGCTGCAGTAAATCCGGCGCCACGAAATACAACTGATCGTTTTTGACGGCGGTCATCGACGTCCACTCGCGCCAGTCATCCAGCCACTCCGGGCGCGCCTTGTCCATACCGCTGGCGATAATTACCTGGGGATTCGCCCTGATGACGGATTCTACACTGATGCGGGACACCAGCGCCGGAGCGTCGGCGAACACATTGCGACCCCCGCAGAGCCTGACAACATCCGATATCAGGTGATCGCCATTCAGGGTCATCAATGGCTCGTCCCATATCTGGTAGTAGACGCCAATTTCAGGTTGTGTGCTGTAGCTATCGCGCAACTGCGAGAGCTGCTGCAGAAACGCGTCCGCCGCAGCCTCGGCGGTGTCGTCATGCGCCGTCAGGCGACCAACTGCCCGCAGCGAAGTGGCGACGTCCTCCAGTCTTTCTGACTCATCGACATAGACTGTCAGCCCAAGTGATTCCAGCCGCGCGATCACTTCGTCGCCATTGCCACTGCGCCAGGCGAGCACAAGATCGGGATTGAGCGCCACCAATGTCTCGTAGCTGACGTTGTTATAGGAGCCGACGCGCATAATCGCCTTCGCTGCCTCGGGATAGTCGCTGTAAGACACTGCACCAATCAGCTGCTCCCCCGCACCGGCTGCAAAAGCCACTTCGGTCATATGCGGCGCGAGGCTGACTACACGTGTCGCCGGCGTCTCCAGTACCAGCTCCCGCCCCAGCGAATCCTCCACTCGTATATCTGCCAGAGCCCACGATGCAAACGCAGTCCACGCCAGTACCATCAACTGTTTATGCATTCACATTCCTCCACGGCTTCGCGAATCAACTGGGCAATATGCTCGCGATCAGCCTGAAGCGGCAGTCCGAACCGCAACAGACTGCACCCCTCGACAGATTCAAATACACGGAGCAACACCGCGCGCCGGCCCATCGCCTGATACAGGGCCTCACTGTAATCAGTCGCGCCCTGCCCGGTAACAAATAGCGGGGTGGCAAAAAAATGCATCCGCGGCGCACAGTCACGCAGGATTTGCAGCCACTGGCCGGACGCCTGTTGTAACCGCGCCAGTTGCATCGATTGCCACTGCCTGTCGCGCAACGCCACCTCTCCTATCCATCGCGCTGGATGCGACAGGCTCCAGGGCGGCATCAACGCCTGCATGCCGGTACATACATCCTCGGGCGCGAGCAGAAAACCGAGTCTGATACCGGCCAGTCCAAAAAACTTACCCAATGAGCGGTACACGACAAGGCCGGGGCGGGGACACACTGCGGCCAGGCTGTTGCCGGCGCAGACATCGGCAAACGCTTCATCGACCACAAGCCATCCGCCACGGCGCTGCAATTGCAGATGCAGGTCCAACAATTGCCGCGCCGGGATGATCTCCGCGGTCGGATTATTGGGATTGATAACCAGTGCGTGATTCACGCTGCCTGTCATCACCAGTGTGTGTAGCGCCGCACTGTCGGTGTACTCGACGATCCGGTGACCTGCGCTGTGCCACGCGACGCGGTGCTCGGCATAACCGCGCTGCGGTATCGCCACGTCACCCGCTGGTAACAGGGCCGGCGTGTACTGCAGCGCATACTGGGAACCGGGTACGGCAACCAGTGCCGCGCGATCACAACCGTAGTAGCGGGCGGCCGCGGTTTCAAGTTGCCCATCCGGGTAAGGCAGTTCCTGCCACACCTGTTGCGGCACGGCGGGTACTGGCCAACTCCAGGGACTGATGCCCGTGGAAAGATCTATCCAGTGCGCCGCCGGGATATTGAACCGACGGGCGGCTGCCGTGATATTGCCGCCGTGCTCTAGCCCCACAGCAGCAACTCCCCGGCAAACAGTACGATTAGCCAAACACCGATGGCCCGCCCCAGCAGTGACAGGGCGCGGCCGATATCACCGGTTTGTACCTGTCGCCCCTGACCCAGCGCCGGCCGCCACTGCTCAACTTGCTCATAGCTGGCCACACCGCCCAGTACAATTCCCAGCGCGCCCGCACCCGAGGACATCACTGGTCCGGCATTGGGGCTGTCGCATAGTGCAGCCTGTGTCCGCCAACAGGACAGCGCCGCACGCCGCTGTCCCACCGCGGCATAACTCAGTGCGCAGAATCTCGCCGGCAGCCAGTTGAGCGCGTCGTCGACCCGCGCCGCCGTGCGTCCGAAATGGAGAAAACGCGCACTGCGATAGCCCCACATCGCATCGAGCGTATTGGCCAGTCGGTAGCACAGTACGCCCGGCGCTCCCGCCACCACAAACCAGAAGATCGGTGCCAGCACGGCATCGCTGCCATTTTCCAGCACCGATTCTACCGTTGCCTTGGCGACGGATTCCGTGTCGAGGTGAGCAGTATCACGGCTGACGATACGCGCCAACTGTGCTCTGGCGCTCGCCAGGTCACCGCGTGCCAACGGCTCGGCAACCGCATTGGCATGCTCGTGCAAACTGCGCCAGCCGACACAGAAATACAGCGTCACCATGCCGAGCACCGCCGCCGCGGTGTCATCCAGCGCACCCTGCAACAGCCACAGAAAAACACTGGGCGGAATGACCAACACGCTCCAGCAGACGGTGCCATACCAGCGCTGTGTCGCCGCTGGCACTTCGGTGGGTGCCTCCCGACCAGCGCCGCGGGAAGACATCGACTGTCGTGCGCGCTGTTCCACCCGGTTAGCGAGCCGACCAAACCCGACCAGCGGATGATAGCGTGGCACCTCGCCGAACACGCGATCGGCCAATAGCGATATCACCAGATTCAGGCTGATCATCGCATCAACTCACAGTGCGACATGCCAGCACCAGCAGCAGGCCGACTTCCACCAACTCCACCTGTGCTCCGGCTATATCACCGGTAAAACCACCCAGACGACGCATCGCCGCCGCGCGCAACAGCAAAAAAACGGCCACAGTGGTGAGAGTAAATGCACACCACAAGTCGAGCGGAACAATGAACAACAACAGGACGGCTGCGCCAGGCAGCAACAGCATCGCCCGGTTGCGGGGAAAGTGCTGCGCGAGAATCTCGCCAAGCCCCTGTGCTCGCACGTACGGTGTCGTCAAAAACAACAGCACCAGCGACAGCCTGGCAATCAATGGCACCGACCACAACCACATCGATTGCCCTATCTGTATCACAGCGGCCAGCGCCGCAGCCTTGAGCGCGATAACAATCACCAGCGCCATCACACCCATGCTGCCGCACAGCGGGTCTTGCAGCAGGTGCAGGGTTTTTGCCCGATCGCCGAGCCCACCCATCCACGCATCGGCACAATCGGCTACACCATCAAGGTGCAGACCCCCTGTCAGTAACACCCAGAGTACCACTGCGACCAGCGCCTGCAGGTAGAACGGTACCGGCAGCGCCACCAACGCCAAAGTCAGCAGCAGGCCCAACAGCAGGCCAACCGCCGGATACCAGAGCAGGGAGAGCCCCTGCAATCGAGCGCTGCTGTCACCGCGGGCAGGCGTGGGTAGCGTGGTCAGGAATTGCACAGCTAACAGCAGTGCCTGGACGTGTCTGGACACAAACGCCTTCAACGCGGTTCACCGCTGGAATTCAGCGCCATCAGTACAGGAAAGTCGTGTCCGTCGCGCCGATAAACCTGAACACGTGCAATCGATGCGTAGGGAATATGCAGGCGCGCAATTGTCGCCAGCGGCATCTGCAGCAGGTGACTCAGCAGTAGCCGAATCACACCACCGTGACACACTAACAACAGATGCTGACCAGCTGTCGCCTGCAGCAGCGTCTTCCATGCCTCAACCACGCGGCTTTGCGCAGCGGCCACCGGCTCACCACCCGGCGGCGTGACTGCACCGGGATCGGCATAGAAGCGGCTCACCAGGTCCGCGTCGCTGCGCCAGACATCCTGCAACAGCCTGCCCTCCCACTCACCAAAATCCATTTCCCGTAACGCGTCAATCACCAGTATCGGGATATCAAAACGGCTGGCGCAGTGTTCAGCAAATGCCCGACACCGCTGCAACGGTGAGGTGGCGACGGCCTGCCAGCGGGCAGCCGAGGCCGTTGCCTGCACCATCTGCTGCCAGCCCTCAGTGCTGAGTGCGACATCAGTGCGCCCACGATAAATCTCTCCACCATCACAGGCGCCGTGCCGCAGCAAATCAATGGTCGTTACTGTTTCATCCGACGTCGACATCAGTGTGCCTCTGCAGTGCTGACACCTGCCTCTGCGAAAGTGGCCATTTCATTGTGCAGGCGGCAGGCGGATTGCAACAGCGGCACAGCGATAGCGGCACCGCTGCCCTCTCCCAGGCGCATGCCAAAATTGAGCAGTGGCGACGCGTCCAGCGCCCGTAGCAAATGCCGGTGTCCGGGCTCTGCGGATTCGTGGGCAAAGAGCATCCACGCGCGCGAGCCAGGGTTGAGTCGGCAGGCCAGCAGCGCGGCTGCCGTGCAAATATAGCCATCGACAAGCACGGGAATACCGCGCTGAGCACACGCGATATAGGCCCCCGTCAGCGCCGCAATCTCCAGTCCACCCAGACGGCGCAGTATTTCAAGCGCGCCGATTTCGCCGCGAACATGCAGTGCAAGCGCGCGCTGGACAGCGCTGCATTTCAGCGCCAGGCCGTCATCGTCGACGCCGGTACCCCGCCCCACTGTGGTCTCGGCAGGCAACGTCAGCAGCGCGCTGGTCAGCGCCGCCGCCGCGCTGGTGTTGCCGATACCCATTTCACCACCAATAAATAAATCTCCCTCGGTGGGTGCATGCTCAGCGCCGCATGCCAGCGCTTGCAGCAGCAGCGCCTCGCTCATGGCCGCGGCGTAACAAAAGTTGGCCGTGCCGGGTGCCAGTTGTGCATTCACCAGGCCAGGCTGATCCGATGTCGGCGTCGCTGTACCCACATTAATCACTGAAAAACCCGCGTTGCAGTGGCGCGCCAGCACCGCTATCGCGGCGCCGCCGGCGGTAAAATTCTGAATCATCTGGACGGTGACTGCCTGCGGGAATGCGGACACACCCTCGGCGACCACGCCGTGATCGCCGGCAAAGATGCGAATGTGCAGCCGCTCAATGCGCGGCTCGCTGCGCCCCTGCCAGCCCGCGAACTGGACGGCAAGATGCTCCAGTTCACCGAGCGAACCGGGCGGCTTGGTCAATTGCTGCTGGCGGTTCCCCGCTACTGTCATCGCGCCCTCATGCAACCTCGCTGCCGGTTCCTGCCACCACTCCATGCTAATTCTCCTGCGACGGCTTCAGCGACAGCGGCAGACCAGCCACCGTCAGCGTAACCTGTTGACACAGCGTCGCCAGCCGCTGGTGTAAAAAACCCGCTTCATCAACGAACTGCCGGGACAGTTCGCCCATCGGTACCACACCCAGCCCGGTTTCATTGCTCACCAGTATGATATGTCCGCTGAGACTGGGCAGCACTTCCAGCAGTCGCTCACTCTCATGTTGCCAACACTGATGATGCAGGCAGTTACTCAGCCAAAGCGTGAGACAGTCCACGACGATGCAGCGACCACTGCCATGCTGGTTTTGCAGAGAGTCTGCCAGCGCCACGGGCTCCTCAACCAGTGTCCATCCGGTATCCCGGCGTAACTGGTGGTGCGCAATGCGCTCGCGCATCTCGCTGTCGTCTGCGGTCGCGGTGGCCACGTAAACGCATTCCAGCCCACTGCCCAGCGCACGTTGTTCAGCCAGCGAACTCTTGCCCGACCTCGCCCCGCCCAGTATCAACTCACAAAACCCTTTCAAGACTGATGCATCCTCACGTAATAACCAGTGGAGTACCGCTTGTCGGATGCACGCCGATACTCGCGTCCACCTGAAAAACACGGGAAATTATATCGCGCTGTAGCACCTCTTGCGGCGTGCCGCATATCACCATCCTGCCACACTGCATCAGGAACATTTCGTCAGCACAGCGTGCCGCCAGGTTGAGGTCGTGAATCACCATAAGTATGCCGACACCCGTTCGAGCCAGCTTGCGCACCACCTCCAGTGTCAGTTTCTGGTGCGCCAGATCGAACGATGAGGTCGGCTCATCCAGCACCAGATAGCGCTCGCCATCGCAGGACGGCTCCCAGATCTGCGAAAGCACACGGGCCAGGTGTACGCGCTGTTTTTCACCGCCCGAGAGCTGTGTATAAAAGCGGTTCGCGAGATAGTCCCCATCGACGGCCTGCAATGCCTGAGCAACGATCTCCCTGTCGTGTGCCAGTCCACTCGAGTGCGGGGTGCGGCCCAGCATCACGACCTCGGCGGCGGTAAACGGGAAATTCAGCAGCGAGTGCTGCGGCAGCACAGCCAGCATCGCCGCTCGCTGTATTGGTGTCCACTCGTCAAGCGCCCTGCCATTGAGGGAGACACTGCCGGCATCCGGGGGTAACTCACCGACCAGGGCTCGCAACAGGCTGGTCTTGCCAGCGCCGTTGGGGCCCAACACCGTGGTTATTTTACCCGGCTGCACAGTGAGATTGATGGCATTGAGCAGCGGCGTGTCGGACAGCGCCAGAGACACATTGATCGCAGACAGTGACATCGCTAACGCTCCTCGACCCTGCGTTTTTGTGCGAGCAGGGAAAAGAAAAAAGGCGTTCCCAGCAATGCCGTCAGAATTCCCGCAGGCAACTCCGCCGGCGCAACCACGACACGCGCTACCGCGTCGGCCAGAATCAACAGCATCGCGCCAGCCAGCGCCGAGGCAGGAATCAGGTAACGGTGATCGGGCCCAATCAACAGGCGCACGATATGGGGAACGATTAAACCCACAAAGGAAATCGTCCCCGCCACCGCCACGGATACACCAATCGCCATCGCGGTCATCAAAATCAACCTGCGCTTCACCACATCCACTTCGATTCCCAGATGCCTGGCCTCAGACTCGCCGAGCAGAAATGCGTTCAATGCCGCGCCCTCGCGCGGCAGCATCAACATCACGACGGCGACCGCGGCAGCAGCGATCCACACCCGCGGCCAGTTGGCAGCATCCAGGCTTCCCATCTGCCACAGGCTGATGCGACGTAACATCTCGTCATCCGCAAAAAACGAGAGCAGGCTATTGAGTGCGCCAGCCAGTGCACTGATGGCAATACCCGCCAACAACATAGTCGCGACTGATGTGCCGGTGGCCGAGGTCGCCAAACGATATACCAGAATCACTGCCAGAAAACCGCCGGCAAAAGCGCCGAGAGCAACCACAGACAGACCCGCGAATTGACCGCCCTGCAACAGCGCGCCGCCGCCCATCACAATCATCAAACTGGCACCGGCGGATGCCCCGCTGGAGACGCCGATCAGGGAAGGATCCGCCAACGGATTTCGAAACAGCCCCTGCATGGCAGTGCCACACACCGCGAGGCACACACCCACCAGCCCCGCCAGCAATACCCTGGGTAATCGAATGGAAAACAAAATCAAGCTTTCCTGCGATGCGTTACCGTCAGCGCCGGCTGCGCCCAGGGGCGCCAGCAGCGCGCGCGACAAGCCCTCGGGCGATATCACCACCGGCCCCATCATCAGCGCAATCAGCACCAGTGGCGGCAGCGAGCACCACAGTATGACCAGCAATCGTGTCGGCGCCATGAGCCTCATGCGGCAGGCGCCTGTTGGTAATTCACGGAACTGCGAATAACGTCCATCACCATAATCGCCAACTGCTCTCCCAGCAGCGTGTGTTTGCCGGCGAAACGCGCACCGCCCACTCCGTGGCCGGAAAAAATGGCGATCGCGTCTGTTCCCGTTCCCGTCGCCAACCCACCGGACACCGCGCTGCTGATTTGCAATTCCTGCAATACCGCCGCTTTCGCCTCGGTCGCAATTGCAACCATCTCGACCAGTGCCGCTTCCGCGATACGGGCGCTGGTAACAACTGCCAGATTGATCGTGCCCCGCTCTAGCGGCTCCACATCCAGCGCACGGTACTCGGCGGGATCACCCGCACGTCGCGCATTTTCAAGACCGGTGGTGACGAGTACGGCAAGCGTCTCGCCCGCTATAGCGCCGCTCATTACACGCAGCGAATCCAGCGAGGCTGCTGTCATCATTGCCACGGTCGTCCCCGAACATTGCAGTTCGTCGCTCAGCCGCTGCAGGGTTATCGCCGGGTCCTCGGCGGGCTCGGGACTGTGCCTGGCGACACGAACGTTAAGAAAATCACTGGCCACACAGTAGCCGCCGTTGAAGACTGCGGAACTCAGGGTTCTGTGCGGCTGCGAAAACCTGAGGTGCACGCAGTGCTCCAGGCGCTTCAGTTTAACACCGGGCATCAGGCTGTATTCCGATTCGACTTTTGTCACCCTCATCCACATGACTCCGCCCGGACGCAAGTGTGAATGATTGTTGTCGCCCAAAAGTGCATCACATGGCACCCTCGAACAGGCTGGCGCAGTCGATCTCTCGTTCCAGCACATCCGCCAGTCGCTCCAGTTGCTGCTCGCGAATTTCGGAGAGGCCCGGTGCAACTTCAGGTGTCAGTCCCGCCCAGCGCAGAAGTTCATCCCGCGCCAGCGGGTTGTCAAACAGGCCGTGCAGGTAGGTCCCCAGGATCTGGCCATCGGCGGACACGGCGCCATCACGACGACCATCAGACAGGGTTACCGCAGCGTTTTCCAGCGCCGCGCCCGCGGAGATACCACAGTGAATCTCATAACCGTCAATGGCGGCCGCATTGAAGGCAAGCGTACCGCTGACCTGTCGCAATTGCTTGTCCGCTCGCAATACGGTGGACATCTGCAACAGCCCCAGACCTGCACAGGAACCAGCTGGCCCCTCAATGCCCTCGGAATCCTCGACGCTCAGCCCCAGCATCTGGAAACCGCCACAGATACCGATGAGTTTGCCCCCGTACCGCAGGTGCCGCGCAATCGCCTCGGGCCAGTGATGGTCACGCAACCACTGTGTATCCATACGCACATTTTTACTGCCCGGCAGGATGATCAGATCTGCGTCAGGTGGGGTGCGGTCGGGGCCGACAAACTGCAGATCAATCTGCGGGTGAAGCCGCAGTGCGTCAAAATCCGTGTGATTACTAATACGCGAAAACACCGGGACAATCACCCGCAGCAGGGTTCCTCCTGAAGTGGCAACCTGCGCCGTGGTAATCGCGTCCTCTGCGTCCAGGTGCAGACCGTGCAAATACGGCAGCACACCCAGTACCGGTTTTTGCGTATAGTCCTCAAGCCATTCGATACCCGGTTGTAGGAGGCTGATATCGCCGCGAAACTTGTTGATTACAAACCCGACTATACGGGCCTGCTCCGTTGCAGAGAGCAGTTGCAGCGTACCCACCAGATGCGCGAAAACGCCACCACGATCGATATCGGCAACGAGTATGACGGGACAATCGATTTTTTCAGCAAACCCCATATTGGCGATGTCCTTATCGCGCAGGTTAATTTCCGCAGGACTTCCCGCGCCCTCGACAACGATGTAATCGTACTGCTGGCAAAGTCGTTGATGCGACTCCAGTACCGCCGCCATCGCCACCAGTTTGTAATCGTGGAATGCCCTGGCATCGAGTTCCGACACAACCTTGCCGTGGATAATCACCTGTGCTCCGGTATCGCTGGAGGGCTTTAGCAACACAGGGTTCATATCGGTGTGTGGCGGTAGTTTACAGGCCAGAGCCTGCAGTGCCTGGGCGCGCCCAATCTCCCCGCCATCGCAGGTAACGGCACTGTTGAGCGCCATATTCTGCGGCTTGAAGGGGGCCACTTTGCAGTCCCTGCGCGCCAGTACACGACACAAGCCAGCCACCAGGATACTCTTGCCGGCATCGGATGTTGTCCCCTGTACCATCAGGGTCTTGGCATTGGCTGGCTCTGTCACTGCAGCATCGCTCTCGGGCACACAACCGCATGTCAAGCGGATATGGACGTGGGTGGGCAGTATCAGGAGGAAGAAAGAAAAGGAACGCCACATATACTGGCTGGACAACCTTTGCAGAAGCCCTCCGCTTCATTGCCACTTATGCCAGGCTGGTATCGGGCTCTCAGCATGTTGCGCACATGACTGAAACCGTTGCGGGGGCAGCGGTGGCAGCTGCAATTGCAGTTCCACACTTCCCATTTAGCCTGCTGCATACGCACGTGTACGCCGTCACAACAGGCACCTGACTCGGCCGCAAACTGTAGTGACTTGCCTGCGGGTTGTCAAATGGATGGTTGCCAGATGACACACCTTTGCTAAGCTTCGCTCTGCCACCGATTTGCGGTATCACATTCAAACAGGAAAAAACCATGAAACCAGAAACAATCGCACTGCACGCGGGGTTCGAGGGCGACCCGACAACGAATGCTGCTACCACCCCGATATACCAGACGACATCCTTTACCTTCAACGATAGCCAGCACGGCGCAGATCTTTTCAACCTCGCCGTACCGGGCAACATCTACAGCCGTATCATGAATCCGACCAACGCCGTGCTCGAGCAGCGGCTGACCGAACTCGAAGGCGGCGTGGGCGCACTCGCGGTAGCTTCCGGCATGGCGGCAATTCGGTATGCAATCGAGGCGATAGCTGAAGTAGGCAGCAATATTGTCAGCACCTCACAACTCTACGGCGGCACCTATAACCTGTTCGCTCACACCTTCCCGAGGCAGGGCATTGAGACACGTTTTGCAGCCGCCGACGATTTCGACAAAGTGGCCTCGCTGATAGACGAGAACACCAAGGCACTGTTCTGTGAGTCTATTGGCAACCCCGCCGGCAACATCGTGGACATCCAGCGCTGGGCAGATATCGCCCACGCCGCCGGGGTGCCACTGATCGTCGACAACACCGTGGCGACCCCGGTACTGTGCCGCGTGTTCGATCACGGCGCGGACATCGCCGTACACTCACTCACCAAATACATCGGCGGCCACGGCACCACCATTGGCGGCGCCATCGTTGATTCAGGCAAGTTTGACTGGGCTGCTCACAGCGAGCGTTACCCCATAATGAATACGCCGGATCCATCCTATCACGGCGTGGTGTACACCGAGGCCATGGGGCCAGCGGCCTACATCGGTCGCTGCCGCGTGGTACCGCTGCGCAATACTGGCGCCGCCCTGTCACCGCACAGCGCTTTCCTTATCATGCAGGGGCTGGAGACGCTCAGCCTGCGGATGAAACAACATTGCAAGAATGCCAAAAAGGTCGCCAAGTACCTGCAGAAACACCCACAGGTAAACTGGGTAAACTACGCCGGGCTGCACAACAGCCCCTACCGTGAAAACTGCAAGAAATACTGCAATGGCAAAGCCGCGGGTATTCTCAGTTTTGGCATCGAAGGAGGAATAGACGCCGGCACGCGCTTTATCGACGCGCTGCAGCTGATTTTGAGACTGGTAAATATAGGCGACGCGAAGTCACTGGCCTGCCATCCGGCCAGCACCACACACCGTCAGCTCAACCCGGAGGAACTGGCCTCGGCAGGTGTCAGCGAAGACATGGTGCGCCTGTCGATCGGCATCGAACACATCGACGACATCCTTGCGGATATCGAGCAGGCACTCGCAGCTGCCACGTAGCGAGGCGTCAGGCAGACACCCCCGCGTTACCCCGCAGTAGCGCGGGAATGTCTTTCAGCGGTGTCTCTCGCCGCGCGTCAGCATGCTCGCACAGCGCCGGGCCCAATTGTGGTCGCACACCCTCTGGTCGCAGCGGCGCGCCGCATTCACTGCAGGTGAGCGTCGGCCGTGTTTTGTGGCCACAGGCCTGGTGCACGTACTCCAGCGGCGCGCCATTGCCGCCGTCCATCCACTCGTCGCCCCAGCGCGAGAGACTCATCAATACCGGGTACAATCCCAGCCCCTTGCGCGTCAGCCGATACTCGTAGCGCAACGGACGATCGTGATACGGTACCTTCACCAGCACGCCCTGCTCCACCAGTTTGCCGAGCCGTTCCGCCAACCGGTGCCGGGTAATACCGAGATTACCCTGAAACTGATCAAAGCGCCGCGTCCCCAGAAATGCATCGCGCAGAATTAACATTGTCCAGCGCTCACCCACCACGGAGAGCGCCCGGGCCACAGAGCACACCTGTTTATCGATATCATCCCAACGCATATATATTCTCCTGATTCTATTATTCTCGCGTGCAACTCGGCAAACGGTACCACATTCGATTATGGCAGGGACCCCTGAACGTTGTGGGGAACTGTTTGATTGAATCTGTTTAGCTGTATCGATCGAGACCCGAAGTAACTGCTGTACAGCAGTCTCTCCGGCCCTCTCCACCGCACGGGGTCCCAACTGGTTCAATATTTGAAAATTACGCGTTCTGAGGCCGCTGGAGTGAGCGTGCCTCGCGGTGAGTAAGCTTTTCGAACAAGCGAGGCTCGCGCACTCCAGCGGCCGGCAACCTCGGGAAATTCCAAAAAAAAGGGCGGGGATAAACCCGCCCTTTTCCAGAATAGCTGTGCTACGAATAGCTTAGCCAAACTGGTTCATGGTGTTGTCTTTACCGCCCGCCTTAAGGGCCGCTTCACCGGCAAAGTACTCCTTGTGGTCGTCACCGAGATCGGAGCCCGCCATGTTCTGGTGCTTGACGCAGGCGATCCCCTGACGGATTTCCTTGCGCTGCACTCCTTTCACATAGCCCAGCATGCCCTGCTCGCCAAAGTACTCCTTGGCCAGGTTGTCGGTCGACAGCGCCGCGGTGTGGTAGGTAGGCAGAGTGATCAGGTGGTGGAAGATACCTGCCTCACGTGACGAGTCGGCCTGGAAGGTGCGAATCCGCTCATCCGCCTCTGCCGCCAGCTCACTATCGTCGTAGTCCACGCTCATCAGCGCGTCGCGGTTGTAGGCCGACACATCCTTACCCGCCTCACTCCAGGCGTCGAAAACCTGTTGGCGGAAGTTCAGCGTCCAGTTGAAGGACGGTGAATTGTTATACACCAGCTTGGCATTTGGAACCACTTCGCGGATACGGTTTACCATGCCGGCAATCTGGCCGATATGGGGCTTTTCAGTCTCGATCCACAACAGGTCAGCACCGTGCTGCAGGGAGGTGATGGAGTCCAGCACACAGCGATCTTCACCGGTACCCTTGCGGAACTGGTACAGGTTGGACGGCAGGCGCTTGGGACGCATCAGCTGGTCATGGTATTTGATGATGACGTCACCGTGGCTCATGTCAGCAACATCCAGCTCTTCCATGTCGAGGAAGCTGTTGTACTGGTCGCCGAGATCGCCCGGTGTGTGTGTCACAGCGATCTGCTTGGTGAGGCCAGCACCGAGCGAGTCAGTACGTGCAACGATCACACCGTTGTCAACGCCCAGTTCCAGGAAGGCGTAGCGAACCGCGCGGATCTTCGCCAGGAAATCCTCATGCGGCACGGTAACCTTGCCGTCCTGGTGACCACACTGCTTCTCGTCCGACACCTGGTTCTCGATCTGGATGGCACAGGCGCCCGCCTCGATCATCTTCTTTGCCAGCAGGTAGGTGGCCTCGGCATTACCAAAACCGGCATCGATGTCGGCAATAATGGGCACCACATGGGTCTGGAAGTTATCGATCTGGCTCTGTACTGCCTTCGCTTCAACTTCGTTACCCGCTTCACGGGCAGCATCCAGCGCACGGAACAGGCCACCCAGCTCGCGGGCATCCGCCTGGCGCAGGAAGGTGTAGAGCTCTTCGATCAGGCCCGGTACCGTCGTTTTTTCGTGCATGGACTGGTCGGGCAGCGGTCCAAATTCTGAGCGCAGCGCGGCAATCATCCAGCCGGACAGGTACAGGTAGCGTTTGCTGGTATCGTTGAAGTGCTTTTTGATTGCGATCAGCTTCTGCTGGCCGATAAAGCCGTGCCAACAGCCCAGCGACTGGGTGTACTGGCTGCTATCCGCATCGTACTCTGCCATATCCTCGCGCATGATTGACGCCGTGTATCTGGCGATATCCAGGCCGGTGCGGAAACGGTTCTGCAAGCGCATGCGCGCAGCAGATTCCGGGTCGATGTGATCCCAGGCACTGCCGTTGCTATCTCGCAGCTGGGCCAATTCAGCAATTTCGTCTTGGAATGTGGACATGGTAGTTCCTCTGGATGTCTGTTGCGGTAGTTTCAAATGGCCGAGGTGTCATTGCCTAGCTAAAAGTGACCCCTCTGGTCAAGTTGCGGCTAGTGTAGTGATCCTTTGTATATAATTGAAATTAATAGTGGCGATTTTTACTATTCACAGCATGAATTAAAATAGCCACCCACGCTACGCTGTCCCGGGCGAGACATCAGAGGCAATTGAAGGCAACCGATTGGATCGCGGAAGAGTTTGAGAGGCGGGGTACAAAGGCCGCCCCCACGATCGCGGAGGCGGCCTTCACAGGATGGTTAAGTGTCGTTTAGTTCTTCACACCCAACATATATTCCGCGACTGCAAGCCGCGTTTCTTCATCCAGATAGTCCTGCGGGGGCATCTCAGGATAGTCATCCCGCTTCTTGACCGGGTTGGCGATATACTCCGCGATCCCCTGCGGGTTATCCATATACAGGGCCTGAATAATTTGCACCGGCGGACCAATCATACGACCAGTGTAGGTATGACAACCCGCGCAGATGCCCAGATAGGCGATTTTACCCCTGTCCTCCGGCTTGATTTCGCGCGGCGGCACCGGTGGCAACAGGTAGTTGCCAATACTGGCCGTATTGGTAAAGTCGCAATCGCCAAAACTCCCCAGGCCCACGGTGATGTACTGCTGTCGATTGATTATGCAGCTGTCCTGTGTGGGGCCAACAGAGACGATATCGGGGTTGCCGGTTTTCAGTTCGGTCAGCATCAGGGCCTTGATTTCCGTGATCGGATCGTAGCCATTGTTGATCATGGTGTTGTTGAGGATTTTGACGCGATCTGAATTGGGGTCCGATTCAGGATCTATGGTGACATTGGCGGCGTTGCTGTGATCGGTTATCAGGATCCCCGCGTTCTTGTTGTCCTTGATGATATTGCCTTCGATAACGACATCGTCCGCCGCCATCACCAGTATACCGGTGCCCGCAGGAATGCCGGCCACAGTCGAACCGGGTGCGCCAAAGTTGGCGTGGTTATTGGACAGGATAAAGTTATTGCGAATGATGACATCGAACGTCGTTTTGATGGGCAGGCCGGGCGTGATGAAAGCGAGGATACCACCGGTGTTGTTATACACGCGGTTCGCTTCGACCACAGCGTGTCGGCTATTCTCGATCTCAATACCGGCGACGCTATCGTAGACATCGTTGTAAGCGACATGGACGTTGTCGCTCATACCGACATAGATGGCCGCATCTTCGATCCCTGACACCACGTTGTGTTCAATAACGCCGTTCTGCCCCAGCTGGGGAAAAATTCCGTAGACACCGGTATCAACAATGAAATTGTTTCTGATTTCCCAGTTGTTACCGGCCTGGCTCATAATGCCATTGCCCTTGTAGCGGGTAATCTTGAAGTTCTCGACAACGATGTTATTGCCAGAGTAGAGGATGGCGTCATTGAGCTCACCCTCGCCATCCAGCAGTGGCCGCTCGCTGCCCCTGATCACACCGATCAGGCGAATGCCGTCTTTATCGATATACACCGTCTCCTTGTAGGTACCGGGCATGACCTGTATCGTCGTGCCGGGCGCGGCATCCTGTACCGCCTGCTGAATCGACTCCCCGTTTTCCACCACCACAATCACATCAGACATCGGCGGGCCGGCCACCGATTTGCTGTTGCCGCTGAGCGTGAACTCATTGTCCTTTGCGACAAAACCACCGCTGTAGGTCGCGCCGCCACCGGCAGTTTCCACAACAACCGGAACCCCCTTCTCACGCTCGCCCTTGCCGATCATCATCCCGCCGGCAAATGCCGCCAGAATCAGAATCACAGCCAAAATTCTTCCCATTTTCATGAAGCATCTCCCGATGATTTCTCTGTTATTGAAATATGTGATTGTGATGCGCCGGTGACAGGCGTCAGACCAGAGGGCACTTGCTGCGGCACCTGGGGCTTGAGACTCTCATCAGTGAGCGCACCCAAAAAATCGACCAGTCTGTCCAACTCGTAGTCGGTCAGGTTGGGCGAGGAAATATGCCAGTGCAGATGCAGGTCCAGCCCCTCGGGCACCGCGTGGCCCCGGCCACCGTTGTAAAATTCAACGACCTCGTGCAGGTTTTCAAATTTCCCCGAGTGCATATAGGGCGGCGTCTGTACTATGTTCCGCACTGTCGGCACTTTGAAACCCGCCTTCAATTCGGGCGCATCGTAAGTTCGTTCCGCGCCAATATCCAGCGGCCATCCATCGGGTTCCGGGGCGCCAATAACAGCCACCTGCTGATTCGTAAACAGGGGTGGGGTATGGCACTCCGCACAGCGCGCGACAAATGACCGAAAGATATTCAATCCCTCAATTTCAGGCGCCGTCAATGCGCCATGGTAACCGTGGGCATAGCGATCGTAACGACTGTTCAACGAAATCAATGAAGTCTGGAATGCCGCGAGCGACAGGTAGACTTCATTGAGTTCGATTGGTTCGCCCTGCCGTTTTGGAAAAGCCTGGTGAAACAGCGTCTGGTAGGCGGGGATACTGTTGAGCGTGTCGAGCAGTTTTTTCGGCGTGTTGCCCATTTCATTGGATGCAAATAATGGCCCCACCACCTGCTCCTCGAGTGTGGCGGCGTGCGCATCCCAGAAAAATTTGGTCAGAAACGCACTGTTCCACAGTGTTGGCGCAGCGCGCGCAACCTCCTGCCCACCAATTCCACGGGAGCGCGGCAGGTTGTCTGAAAACCCCCTATCGGGATCGTGGCAACTGGCACATGCAACGGCGCCATCGGCCGACAGCACCGGGTCAAAAAACAGGTAGCGGCCCAGATCGATTTGCTCCGGGGTAAAACCATCGCGATGCGCCGGCAGTGACGTCTGCGTGCCGCCAAGCCCGGCATCCTGGACAGAGTCGTAAAACTCGTACAGGGTGCGCAGCCGACAGACGCCCTCCTCCGTTTTCTCAAAGCTGGGAGGGCAATTGCCACGCAATACAATCCCGCTGGGATCGGCATTAACTACCCCGATACACAGGAATACACCCGACATTGCCAGAATGACTGCGCGCACGACCGCTACTCGATTCCCTACTCGGCCGCGGCCTGCGCCTGGATATAGGCGATCACATCATCCAGGTCCTTGTCCGAGGGCAATGTACTAGACATCACTCTCATCTGTTTGCCATAGGTGTCCTCGGGGTGCGCGCCGCGTATTCCGAGGCGAAAATTCTGGAACTGGGCTTTCAGGTAAGCGGCGTCCAACCCCGCGAGAGCCGGTGCGTTCAAAGCGGGATTGCCCTGCGCCTGGCCTCCATGGCATGCGCCGCAACTGGCGTGATAGTAATTGTTGCCATTCTTCAGATCGCCGGAGATCTCAGGCGTCAGCACAGGCGTGGGAAGCGTAGCGAGGTATTCGGCAATGACCAGAATATCCTCGTCGGACACGGTGGCGGCCATGGCTTTCATCTGCGCGCCCTGCGTATCCGTCGGATCAGCGCCGCGAATACCGGCCTTGAAGTGCTGGAGCTGTCTCGCCAGATAAGCGGCGTCCTGTCCAGCTAATGCGGGTGCATTAAGTTCGGTATTGCCCTGGGCCGCATCCCCGTGACAGGCCGCACAACTTTGGTACTTTGCCTGCGCAGCCTCGTTGGCATGGGCTAAGGCAGAGGCGAGCGACAGGCTCACAAAGGTCAAACCGATAAACGCCAGCGTATTTTTCATGTTCAATCTATCCTTTACCAGAGCGCAAAAACTGTACGCCCATTTTCCGGATGCAAGTTAACCACATAAGGCTAGTTATAACTACCTTATTTTAATTTGATTGCCCTTTCAGATCGAAACAGCGGCAAATATCACAGTAATAGTAATCCAAACCTCATAGCAAGACTCCGGAGTTCGACAGCAAAACTGTCAATGCTGCCCGATTCTTTCTGGTTGCGAATCTCTGACGAGGCGTTGTTGGCAGCACTGCCTCCCGACGACGCGGATCAGTACTTCACTGCAATTATGCCGGGACGGGTGCCATTCGCCTGTCTGCGGACCTGCGCTACCCCTTCTAAACTGCATCGCCCGCAAAAAGCTGGTGCCGTGCACGGCTGAGGGCGCGGGCCAACTCGCCAATGCATCGGCAACTGTATTGCTCACTGTGCCCGGCAGTTTGATCTGACGGGCACAGTGGCGATAGCGCTCACCACTTATAGATAACTTCCATGCCGTACATGCGAGGGAAGTTCCGTCGCACATAGGGCGATCCGAGATCAGATGAGATCGCGTTGTAATTCACCACATATTCGGTATCGAATACATTCTCTGCCCACAGCGCCACCTGCCAGGCCTCGGAGACATCTTGCCACGCGATCCGCGCATTGGTCAGGTGATAGTCATCGTCTCTTGTATCATAGTTGACACAGTAATCGCTGGAAGCCGGATTGCGCTCCACCTTTGAGGTCAGGCTGTAATCTGCATGAAACAGCACCGTGCCGTTGTCACCCAGTTGCAGGTCATAGTCAGCACTCAGGGATACCCGCTGTTTGGGACCGTCCAACTGCTCGCCGTCTAGATTGCCAGCCGTACGCGGCACACCCACACCACAACCATTGTAGTAACCCTCCAGTTTACGGTCTGTCCACTGTGCGTCGAGGTAACCGTAATTCATAGCCAACTGTAGATTTTCCACAGGCAACCAGAGGAACTCCGACTCAAAGCCGGTACCTTGCGCATCGCCGGTTGAGGTAGAAAACTGGCGCACCGCGCCTCCCGTGTCGATCTGAATAATGTCCTGCTTGTCCGAATAGATAAAATGGTATACGGAGGCATTTACCCGCACCGTGTTGTCCAGAAATTCTGACTTGATCCCGATCTCGTAGTTGTCGACCTCTTCGGGGTCAAACTCTGAACCTACCTGCAGCGAGTTAAACCCGCCCGCCGTATAGCCATTGGCATACGACGCCCAGAGCATTACGCCGTCCATCGGGTACACATTCAGTACCACGCGCGGATCAAAATTGTCCCAGGAGCCTTTCTGGCGGTACCAGCCCATTTTTGCCAGTGCGGATTCTGGGGAATCGACGGGGAAAATGACATCCTGATCAGAGTTCCCGGTCAGTGAGTTCGGCGGGTTGTACCAGCCAAACTTTTTGTCGTCGTAGGTAAGTCGTGCACCCGCGGTCAGGCTCACCAGGTCACTGATTTGCCAGGTCACGTCACCAAAAGCCGCGTAACTTTTGGTCTTGGCCTCGTTGTTCATTGTCTCTTTATCAAATGCGCTGCACGGATATGCAGTTCCGCCCAGTGCCGCCGCACTCAGTGCCAGGCATGTCTGGTTATCTGGCGTGGTAAACACATCGTTGACTGGGTCGCTGGTCAAGTTACGTACCAGGGAGCCGACATTTGTAGTCACCTCTGCACTTTGCTTGCCGTTCTCATCGTAGAAACTCAAACCACCGACCCACGTCAATGAGTCAGTCTCTCCTGCAAAACGCAACTCCGTATAAAACTGGCTGTTGTGTTCGATGTTATTGGTGTCGAGGTAAAGGTACTCCACCGGCGGTTGGTAATCGAGCGAGCCCAAACCGTCCTCATCCTGTCGCGCATTGGAATCGAAATGGCGGTAGGAGGCAATATACGTCATCGTAACTTCATCAAACTCATGATCCAACTCGAGGCTATAGGCATATAACTTACGCTTTTCCTCACCCTTGATAATATCGTTAGCGACCTTGCCAAAGACGTCTACGTCACCAACCTGTCCACCCGCTGTGCCGGTGGGACTGAGGTCGGAGTTCAGACCGATAGCGACCGGAGCATCCTGGTCCAGCCGGTTGTAATCAAATGAAAGCCGCACTGATGTCTCGCTCTGCGGCGTCCACAGAAAACTGGCGCGGCCGGCATAGTAATGCTCGTCTCCCAGATCATTGCCGTTCAACGCATTGTCGATATACCCATCCCGGCTGTTCGCTATCACATTGAATCGCGCGGCAAGTTCATCGTCTATCAGCGGTGTATTGTAGATCGCTTCCCCGAGCTGTTTATTATAGTTGCCATACCTCAATCGCACCGAGCCTTCCGTTTCCTGCACCGGCTTTTGCGTGATGATCTGAATCGCACCCGCTGCGGCATTGCGTCCGAACAGGGTGCCCTGTGGGCCTTTCAGCACTTCCACCCGCTCAATATCGCTGAACTCAACGTTGGAACTGGCGGAGCGCCCGACATAAATACCGTCAGTATAGATTCCGACTGCGGGGTCGGTGCCAATACTCAGTCCGCCACTGCCAATGCCACGGATCTTGTAAGTAGGCTGGGTAACCGAGAGAGCTTCGATATCGAGGCCGGGAGTAAACTGCTCGAGGCCACCGAGATTCTGTACACCTGTGGTTTCCAGAAAGGTCGCATTGAATGCACTGAGTGCGATTGGCACGTCCTGAAGTGACTGACTGCGTTTCTGGGCAGTCACCACAACTTCCTCGAGCATCTGTGCGTAAACAGGAGAGCTTACCCCGATCATCAGCGCGATAGCAGAGGCAAGCCTGCAGCGTGGAGAAATTACAGTCGAACGATTCATAGACATTAACCTTTTTTTTAGTTTGACTAATTTTATGCTGCAACTTTAACAGACGGACGGAACATACAAAATCGTAAATAGTGAGGCTCGCCTGGGGCTACTGAGACAAAGCCCGCTCCATATTGGCCGCTATGGTACTGGCGACTTGCTTGGCACGATCAGCCCGCTCACCGGAAAAATGATCATCTACAGTCGTGGTAAACAAGCGTAACCAACGCTGGAAATCCTCTGCTCGCAGGGTGCGTTTCCTGTTCAGCTGCCGGTGGATATCCATCGTGTGCCGCTGGTATCTTTTTTCACCCAGCAACAGCTTGCACCAGTAATCCTTGATATGGGGCAGGTGTACTGAAGTATCGATCGCGGCCACGTCGAGGAATATGGGGCCCAACTGTTCATCGGCCAGCATACGCTCGTAGAACCGGTCTACAAAGAACCCAATCTTTTCTCGGGTATCCAGATCGGGCTTGTTGTCGGGCGCACTCACAGGACTACTTCTTCTTTTTGCTGTTCTTCGCCTTATCGACATGCGACATCAGGCGTCGCTTGCGCTGCACCTGGCGCTGGGTCAGTTTATTGCGCTTCTCGGCGAAAGGATTTTCGCTGGTGCGAAACTCGATGCGCACTGGCGTGCCCGCCAGTTCCAGTTCACGGCGATAGACTTTTTCCAGATAGCGCTGGTAGCTGTTCGGGACACTGCCGGTCTGGTTGCCGTGAATCACGATCAGGGGCGGGTTCTGGCCCCCGGCATGGGCATAACGCAACTTGATTCTGCGGCCATTGACCATGGGTGGCGGGTGATCGAAGACCGCCGCTTCCAGGATACGAGTTAGCATATTGGTGTTCAGCTTGCGTGTAGCCGACGAGTAGGCACTGTTGATGGACTTGTAGAGATGACCGACGCCGGTACCGTGCAGCGCCGAGATATAGTGTGTATCCGCGTACTCGGCGAAACGCAGGCGGCGGTCCAGTTCGCTTTTGATCCAGTCCCGCTGATCGGAATCAATACCGTCCCATTTGTTCACCGCCAATACCAGTGCCCGACCCTTGTCCATGCAGTGACCGAGCAGGTGCATATCCTGGTCGACGATACCCTCGCGGGCATCCATCACCAATACCACGACATGTGCGTCATCGATGGCCTTGAGTGTTTTCACAATCGAAAACTTCTCAACCACCATTCGCACATTCTTGCGCCGCCTGACACCCGCCGTATCAATCAGCGTGTATTTCTGGCTATCGCGCTCGTAGTCTATATAGATGCTGTCGCGTGTCGTGCCCGGCTGATCGAATACCACCACGCGCTCCTCGCCCAACAGACGGTTGACGAGCGTGGACTTACCGACATTGGGCCGACCCACGATTGCAACGCGGATACTATCGGGATATCGCTCGCGCTCGGCGATATCGGCGGGCTCGGAGAAGGTCGAAAGCACCTCCTCGATCATACTGGCCACACCGCGCCCGTGCGAAGCGGCGATGGCGAACATGGAGTCAACACCCAGGGTATAAAAATCGCCCGTTACGACGTCTTCGTTGAGACCGTCGATCTTGTTCACTACAACATGGAAAGGCTTGTTTCGCTGCCGCAGTCGGCTGGCCAGGGCCTCGTCTATTGCATTCAACCCCTCGCGGCCGTCGACGATAAAGAGCACGACATCCGCCTCATCAATGGCGGATAGCGCCTGCTGCGCCATCGGCGTATCGACACCGGCCTCCTCGCCGGTAATACCACCCGTATCGATAACGACAAAGGGCCGGCTGCCCATGCGGGATTCACCGTACTTGCGATCGCGGGTCAGCCCAGGGAAATCTGCAACCAGCGCATCCCGGCTACGCGTCAGTTGGTTGAACAGCGTGGATTTACCGACATTGGGGCGCCCGACCAGAGCGATCACAGGGATCATCAGTTTTTGGCGGTAATCTCATACGCAGCCAGTTCGCCGCTATTGCCATACACGTAAAGCACATTAGCTTCGCTCATCATGTCCGCGCGAATGCCCTCGTCATCAACCCGGAAACGGCCGACAAAATTGCCATCGACCTGTGACAACACATGCACATAGCCCTCGAAATCGCCAACCACGACATAACTGCTCACAGGGGTCGGCCTGGAGAGTTCGCGGTATGCCAGCGCGCCCTGGGTCCAGCGAACCCCCTGGCCGTTGCGCATATAGGCTGTCAGGGTGCCGTCTTCATCCGCGACATAGACGTTGCTGAATCCCTGTGCAACACCCGAGAAAGACGAGGCCTTCTGCTGCCAGACCTTGCGGCCACTCTGGGCATCAATACCGACGACACTGCCCTGGTAACTGACAGCGAACAGCTCATTGCCCACCAGATCCATGGTGCCGTCCACATCGACAATGCGTTCAATTTCAGAGCGGCCCTGGGAAATCGCCACACGAACCTCCCACAGCAGCGCGCCCGTCTGGGCGTTAAAGGCCAGCACCCGGCCGTTGGCGAAGCCCGCATAGACCTGGTTGTTGTTGAATATCGGGGTACTCGTTCCGCGGATCGTCAGCACAGGAACATTGCTGTCATAGGTCCACAGAATGGCACCGGTTTCATAATCGAGCCCCTGCAGGCGACCATCGTAAGTCTGGGCGACCACGACCTTGCCGTTACTCTGGGGGGCCGACAGAATCTCTCCACGCAAGGGTGTAGACCACAGTTTCTCACCCGAGTTGGCATCCAGTCGCAGCACGTAGCCCTCACTGCTGCCGACCAACAGTGTGTCTTCATAGACACCGACACCACCCGACAGCGGCGTCTCCAGCTCCGCTTCCCAGACTGTATCGCCAGACAGCCGGTTGACAGCGACGATCTCTCCATCAGCCGCTGCCGCATAAATCATGTCACCTCGAATCGCAGGACGCAGTCGGTAGAAGCCTTCGCCCTGGCCATTACCCACATCCACCGACCACAGCTCTTTGATATTCACTGTCTCATCGATGTCCGTGAGTTCGGCGGGGGCTGTCGCGTCATCGTCGTCTGACTCAAACCATCCTGAAATCGTGCTACAGGCGGCCAGGTTAAAGACCAGGAAAAGCAGGATTACATGCCGGTAGATCTGCCGCATATTCTTATTCCTCCGGTACATCAATGGCTTCGCTGACTGTGTCAATCTCGATCACCGGCTCACTGCCATCCTCTATGCCGGCGCGAGGAGGCACCGGCGTAAGGCTTTGCAGCTTCTGTTGCAGGATTGAGAGATTAACCCCTGTCCCACCACTGGCAGCGATGACCAATGCCTGGTTGTAAGCCGCACGCGCTTCCTCACGAAGCGCTGCCGCCAACAGGATATCGCCCTGGGCGATGGCGTAGGATGCACCATAGGGGCCCGGATCAGACTGTGTCAGAATATCCAGTGCCTGCTCGGTGTCTCCAGCGGCGGCCATCACGCGCGCCAGGCGCAACTGCGCAACCTGTGCGGTATCACTATTCGCCGCGACCTGGCCCAGTACCCAGCGCAACTGCGCCTCCGCTTCCGCCAGATCACCGTCTTCCACGGCAATCGCCGCCAGTTGCAGCGCTGCAAACGCCGCGTATTGGGTGCTACTGAATTCACTCTTCAGCTGTCCTGCCAGATCCATGGCCTGTGTCTTCTGTTGCGATTCGGGTGCGTCCACCGCACGCAGCATAGCCAGATAGAGCGTAGATGCCTGTTCCTGTTGACTGACGTCATGGGCTTGCCACGCCTGCCAACCAAAACCGGCGGCCAGTGCTATGACGATGATCGCGACTATGGAGCGCCCATTTTCATTCCACCAGCGGCGCAGCGCTTCGACCTGCTCATCTTCTGTACGATACTGTTCCACGTCGTTCTTTCCTCTTATCTTAGTCTCAGGGCGCAAGTGCTGCGCACAGTGTCGTTTCCAGTTCCCGCAGCGCCACCGTAATCTGCGCGGTGCGTTCTCCGTTTTGAGCACGCAGGGATTTGACCGTAACAGACTGCGCCGCCACCTCGTCTCCACCCCAGATCAGGGCCACCCGTGCGCCGCTCTTATCGGCTTTTTTCATCTGGCTTTTAAAGCTGCCACCGCCGGCGTGCTGCACGATTCGCAGCTGCGGTTGCTGCGCTCGCAGCGCTTGTGTCGCCGCCAGTGCGATACTTTGCGCCTCGTCTCCCACAGCGACCACATACACATCGGCAGCGGGTGCCGCAGTCACCTCGCCCCGCTCCATCAGAAGCAATACCAGTCGCTCCATACCCATGGCACAGCCGATCGCCGGCGTGGCTTTGCCGCCCAGTTGTTCCACGAGACTGTCATAGCGACCGCCTGCACAAACCGTACCCTGTGCGCCAAGCTCTCGCGTAACCCACTCAAATACCGTTTTATTGTAGTAATCCAGGCCTCGCACCAGTCGCCGATTGACCACGTACTTTATACCAGCCACTTGCAGCAATTCACACAGCCGCGCGAAATCAGCGCTCGCCTCTTCGTCCAGAAAGTCCTCAAGGCTTGGCCCATCATCCAGCACAGACTGCGTTTGAGGATTCTTGCTGTCCAGAATACGCAGCGGATTACTGTGCAGTCGACGCCGGCTGTCCTCATCCAACTGGTCGACGCGTGCCTCCAGAAAACCAACCAGTGCCGCACGATATGCCCTGCGCGCTTGCGCACTACCGATGGAGTTGAGCTGCAGTTCCATCGCGTCCAGCAACCCCAGTTGGCGCCAGATTCTCGCGCACAACAAAATGAGTTCGGCATCCATGTCCGGGGTGGCGATACCAAATGCCTCGACGCCGGTCTGGTGGAACTGGCGCTGGCGCCCTTTTTGTGGGCGCTCGTAGCGGAACATGGGGCCGGTGTACCACAGGCGCTGGGGCGTGGTAAGCAGACCCTGTTGTATCGCTGCGCGAACACAACCGGCAGTGCCTTCCGGTCGCAGCGTCATGCTATCACCATTGCGATCATCGAAGGTATACATCTCCTTCTCGACGATATCGGTAACCTCACCGATAGAACGCTTGAACAGCGCTGTTTTCTCCACCACGGGCAGGCGAATTTCATCGTAGCCATAGCTGGATAACACTGCCGCAACGGTGTGTTCCACAAACTGCCAACAGGCTGTTTCATTCGGCAGGATATCGTTCATCCCCCGAATGGCGGTTATTTCACTCACTTGGGCTCCAGTAAAGCTAGCCAACCATCAGGTTGACGATTTCGCGATTAATTGTTCTTCCAGATGGGCTCGCGCCTGCTCCAGTTCGGTGGCTCGCTTTCGGATCACCTCTTCCAGGTGATCGATAAAGTCCTCATTGCTGATTTTATGGTGCGGCTCTCCATCCACATAAATCAGGTTATTGGGGGTTGCTCCCGTGAGCCCGACATCGGCCTCCCTGGCCTCACCGGGCCCATTCACAATGCAGCCGATAACGGCAACGTCCATCGGTGTGCGAATATCCTCCAGACGCTGCTCCAGGGTATTCATGGTACCGACCACGTCGAAGTTCTGCCGCGAACAGCTCGGACAGGCAATAAAATTGATGCCGTTGGCGCGCAACTGCAGGCTCTTCAATATGTCAAAACCTACTTTGACTTCCTCCACAGGGTCCGCCGCCAGCGAGACGCGCAGGGTATCACCGATACCGTCCATCAGCAGCATGCCCAGGCCCACCGCCGATTTGACTGTGCCACCGCGCAGGCCACCGGCCTCGGTAATACCCAGGTGCAGCGGCTGGTCGATTTTGGTGGCCAGCAGACGGTAGGCAGCCACGGCCATAAAAACACCGGACGCCTTCACACTGACCTTGAAATCCGGGTAGTTAAACTTGTCCAGAATATCGACATGGCGCATCGCGGATTCCACCAGCGCCTCCGGTGTCGGTTCGCCGTACTTGCGCTGCAACTCCTTGCCCAGCGATCCCGCATTGACACCGATACGGATAGGAATGCCTTTGTCGCGCGCACTGTCGATAACTGCCCTCACCTTGTCATCTCGGCCGATATTTCCGGGGTTGATGCGCAGGCAATCCACTCCGTACTCGGCCACCTTCAGTGCGATCTTGTGATCGAAATGAATATCGGCGACCAGCGGCACGCTGACCTGTGCACGTATTTTCCGAAAGGCCTCTGCGGCATCCATTGTCGGCACAGAGATCCTGACGATATCGGCACCCGCGTCCGCGATAGCGTTCACCTGCGCAACCGTCGCCGACACGTCACAGGTATCGGTATTGGTCATGCTCTGGACACTGATGGGCGCATCACCGCCGATCGCCACACTGCCGACATGGATTTGCCTGGACACTCTTCGAGAGATAGGAGACTCAAACTTCATTCAACACCTCCTGCGTACTGCTGCGAATTTTCAAGGCTGGAAGGCGCCCCCGCACCGAGCGAAGGCATCGATCCCTCACTGGCCCCCTCCTGCCACCACCAGAGCGCCAGCACCAGTAACAACAGGACACCCAGGCCGATGACTACTCCCAACCCCGTGCGCTGCAGTTGCAGGGGACGGGTATCCACGCTCTTTTCATACTGCACTGGCGGCACCTCCACGGCCTGGTCGAATACAGCCATCAGGTTCTGCTCATCCAGCCCCAGAAGCCTGCCATAGGCCTTCACATAGCCGCGGGCAAACGGTGGACTGCGCAACGCCTGGTAGTCGTCGCGCTCAAGAATCGCCACATAATTGGGCATAAAATTGAGACGATCAGCGGCCTCGCGTTCAGTCATACCCTGGGCCAGACGGGCCGCCTTCAGCAGCGACCCGGGTGTGGTAAACGCATCGAGTTGTACAACGTCGTCAGTCACCGCTTTACAGTCCGCTTGTAGGCCTGGTACTCGGCGGAATTCGGGTACAGGTTGCGCAGCGCCAGCGCATAGCTGGCCTCGGAATCTCGATCGCCCTCCGCCTTGGCCAACTGAATGCCCAGCAGCAGGCCCGCAGCAGACTGTTTGCGTACCACGGTGCGGTAGGTGTCATAATATTTGTTTGCGGTTGCGTAATCCTGCGCCTCATAGCGAATTCTGGCGAGCTCATACAGCGCAATCTGGTTGGTCCTGTCCATTGCGAGTGCGCGCACAAACGCCTCCTCGGCACCCTGCGTATCGAACAGTTTCAAGCGGCACAAGCCGAGATTGACAAAAGCATTGGGACGACCGGTATAGAGGGTGTCCTTGACAACGTAATTCAGTTGTTCTTCCGCTTCCTTATACCGTTGCTGACTGTACAGGAACGCTGCATAGTTATTGCGACAGCGAGAGAAATTCTTGTCGAGGCTGATCGCCTTCTTGAAATTCTCCTCCGCCAGTTCGTACTCTCCTGTACTCTGGTAAACCAGCGCAAAAGCCTCGTACACTTCGGGATTGTTTGCGTTGATTTCGTCAGCTATTTGCAGGTTTCGCTTGGCGGCTTCCCAATTGCCCTCGCCGATGTAGTGCCGAGCAAGCGCCACGCGCTTCTCCAACGCTTTCTTCGGTGAGGCATCCTCGGTGAATCCCCCCTCGGTCGTGGTAATACACCCCCCCAGCCAGGTACACACCAGCACCAGACACAGGGGCGAAAGAGTGTGTTTCATTCTGGCTTGCAAATCGAATACCATGCCTACCCCACTGTAATTATCTGCGCGTCACCTGCCGCGCGATACCTTTCACTGCGGCGGGTGCGATCCACCACCTGCCCCACCAGTTGTCCACAGGCGGCATCGATGTCGTCGCCACGCGTGGTTCTGACCGTGACAATATAGCCTGCATCAACCAACACTTGCCAGAAACGCTGTACCGCGTTGCCGCTGGGCCTGCGATAGTCAGACTGCGCAAAAGGGTTGAAGGGAATAAGATTGACCTTGCAAGGCGTATCGCGCAGCAACTCCACCAGTTCCCTGGCGTGCACCACCTGGTCGTTCACATCCTTGATCAGCGTGTACTCGATAGTCACCACTCGATTTTTATCGCTCTGCGCTGCCATATAGTTGCGGGCGCTCTCCAGCAATACAGCAATCGGGTACTTGCGGTTAATCGGCACCAGCTGATCGCGCAATTCGTCATTAGGGGCGTGCAGGGACACGGCCAGCGACACCTCACTGACCAGGGCCAGACGATCCAGCGCAGGTACAACGCCGGAGGTACTGAGAGTCACCCGTCGCTTGGATAAACCATACGCCAGATCCTCCAGCATGAGATCCATCGCGGCAACCACATTATCAAAATTCAGCAGCGGTTCACCCATACCCATCATCACCACATTGGAGACGACCCGGTTATGGCCTGGTCCAAAGGCGTTATAGGAGTTGATAGCCAACCACACCTGGCCAATGATCTCGGCAGCGGTGAGGTCGCGCTGGAAGCCCTGCTTTCCGGTGGAGCAAAAACTGCAATCCAGGCTGCACCCTACCTGGGAAGACACACACAGCGTGGCGCGATTCCCCGCGGGGATCAACACCGCTTCCACCAGGCCGCCGCCATCGACTCGAATTGCCCACTTGCGGGTACCGTCAGTGGAGTCCTGCTGGCTGACGATTTCAGGGGGCCGAACTTCGGCGATATCCAGCAGCTTGTCTCGCAGTGCCTTGCCCAGATTGGACATATCCTCGATACGGGTTACACCTGCGTGGTGAATCCATTTCAACACCTGTTGCGCCCGAAACTTCTTTTCCCCCAGGTCCAGAAAAAACTGCTCCATCTGCAAACGCGTCAAACCCAGCAGGTTCACTTTCTTTCGAACCTGAACGGCGGCGATGTCTGTGAGTTCGACGGTTGTCATCAGGAAGCGTGGGGACCGGTTCCTAGCGGTCGCAGAGTTCGCTGGCAGCAAAGAAATAGGCAATCTCACGGGCCGCCGACTGCGGTGAATCGGACCCGTGCACCGCGTTGGCATCGATGGACGAGGCAAAGTCCGCGCGAATCGTACCCGCATCAGCTTCAGCCGGATTGGTGGCGCCCATCAACTCACGGTTTTTGGCAATGGCGCCCTCACCTTCCAGCACCTGCACGACGACGGGGCCGGAGGTCATGAATTCGATCAACGCGGGATAAAAGGGGCGCTCCTTGTGTTCAGCGTAGAAACCACCTGCCACGGTGTCGCTCAGGCGCAGCATTTTGGAGGCGACGATGTGCAGGCCATTGTCCTCAAATCGCGAGTAGATTTTGCCAATAATGTTTTTGCCAACAGCGTCGGGTTTGATGATAGACAGGGTACGTTCTACAGCCATGGGGTATCTCCAGAAAAGGCTCACTTTGGGAAGCGCGCAATTATACGGATTTTAGGCCGCTGTTTCACCTGCTATCCCAGTCTCGCTGAAGATTATTTTTCTTTTAAATCAGCTATTTACAAATCGAGGCGTAAAAGCGGGTATTTTACCTGAAATCTGGCGTCACCGCGGGGGCTGCGCACAGTATTTTCCCCGGATTGGGCTTTGGGCACGCTGGCCAGAATCGACCTTTGGGTTAGCTTTGGGTTAATGCCGGCGGCCGGCTCCGGCCGGAAAAGCCGCTTCGCCTGCTTCCCCGATACTCGCAGACGAAGCGGCTTTCCCAACCGAAGCCTTGATCGCGGTGTCTAAATGGGTAGTCGTATTGGAAATGGCGCTGGGTGAGGGTTCGGGTGTCGGGTGTGCAATCTGTCCGCAAGTATCGGGGAAGCGGGCGGATTGCACACCCGATAGCCGAACCCGCAGGGCGAAGCCGGCCAAAATCGATCCGAAAAAAGCTTTGACCAGGATAGATCAAAGTCGCTCCATCGATCCTGACTGGTATCGCATGGACCACTGACAGGTGACTGCTACTCGCACTCCTCTATCCAGGCCGCCTGGATGCCTTCGAGAATTTTTTCGCCGCAACGCTTGGGGTCATCATCGAAATCCGGCAGTGCCATCACCCAGTTGCGCAGATCCACGAAATTGACTGTCAGGGGATCGGTATCAGGGTGGGTCTCTGCCAACTCAATGGCGATCTCGTCTATCTCTGTCCACCGCATCACATCTCTCCCTCTTAATGTTGCTCAGATACCATATTGATAGTGTAGCGTGGAATTTCCACCACCAGATCCTCATCTGTGACGATGGCCTGGCAGCTGAGCCGGGAGTCGGGGTCCAGCCCCCAGGCCATGTCCAGGTAGTCATCTTCCAGTTCATCGGGCGGCGCCAGGGCATCGTAACCCTCGCGCACAAAAACATGGCAGGTGGTGCAGGCGCAGGATAATTCGCAGGCGTGCTCAATTTCGATATGGTTGCGCAGCAGCGCTCGGCAGACACTCTCGCCCGGCTCGGCATCGATGACAGCTCCTTGTGGACAGAGGCTCTCATTGGGTAACACTACAATTTTTGTCACTGTGTCATCTCGTCGTCGAGTGAATCCAGGGAGACGCCCGCCAGCGCAGACTGGATACTCTTGTCCATACGTCGCGCGGCAAACGCTTCGCTCAACCGTCCGAGTCGTTCCGTCTGTGTACGAATAGCATCCGCGTCGTCGCTCTCTACAAGCGCCTGCAGGTCTGTCATCTGCCCACTGATGGCTGCGCGCTCCTCGCCATCGAGCAAAGTGTCTCCATCGGCTTTCAGCGCTGATTTTAACCCCTCGAGCAACTGCCACGCAGCCAGCCTCTCCTCCGCCAACTGGCGCGCCGCTTTGTCCTCTGCAGCGTGGCTGAACGAGGACTGCAACATACCCGCTATCTCCTCGTCGCTGAGGCCAAAAGACGGTTTCACCGTAATGCTGGCCTGGGTGCCCGTCATCTCTTCACGGGCAGCCACGTTCAGCAGACCATCCGCATCCACCTGGAAAGTCACACGAATGCGCGCCGCACCCGCCACCATCGGAGGGATGCCGCGCAACTCAAAGCGCGCCAACGAGCGGCAATCGCTCACCATCTCGCGCTCTCCCTGCACGATGTGCAATGCCAGTGCCGTCTGACCGTCCTTGAAGGTGGTAAATTCCTGCGCCCGACTTACCGGGATTGTGGTGTTGCGCGGCACAATTTTCTCGACCAACCCACCCATAGTCTCTATACCCAGCGAGAGCGGAATCACGTCCAGCAACAACAGGTCGCCCTCGGGACGGTTCCCAACGAGGATATCCGCCTGTATGGCAGCGCCAATCGCCACCACTTCATCGGGATCGATATCGACAAGCGGTGGGCGTTTGAAAAAATCACCTACTGCCTCGCGCACAAGAGGCACACGGGTTGACCCTCCCACCATCACGATATTGTCGACATCACCATTCAGGCCCGCATCACGCAGACACTGGCGGCAGGCGCGCAACGTACGCTTCACCAGCGGCTGGATAAGGCCTTCAAAAATCGCGCGTGTTACGCGCAACGACCCACCATCAGGCAGCACGCCCTGCAGGTCGATATCAACCTCCAGTTCATCGGAAAGCCGCTCCTTGGCGGCGCGCGCGGCGGCCTGCAACTGCCGATACTGACCGGAGGCCAGACTCGGGGAGCCGGATTGCTGCAACACCCAGTCCGCCAGCACACCATCGAGGTCGTCACCGCCGAGAGCGGTATCACCACCGGTGGCGAGGACTTCAAAAACGCCTTTCTGCAAACGCAGGATGGAAATATCAAACGTGCCGCCGCCGAGATCGTAGACCGCAACGACGCCCTGCTCCGCCGAATCCAGACCGTACGCGACTGCAGCTGCGGTGGGTTCGTTCATCAGGCGCAGCACCCGCAAGCCGGCTAGCGTGGCCGCATCCTTGGTCGCCTGACGCTGCGCTTCGTCGAAATAGGCCGGAACGGTAATCACGGCACCGTCGCTCTCGCCGCCCAGCGTCGCTACCGCGCGCTGGCGCAGCACCCGCAAAATCTCCGCCGAGACCTCCACCGGGCTCACGTCTCCGCCGCTGGTTACAAAGCGCACCAGCCCCTGTTCGCCCTCGACGAGGCGGTAGTGGGAGCGCTGCGCATCACTGGCGGCATCCTTGCTGCCCCGACCCATAAACCGTTTCACTGACATCAGCGTATCGGCCGGGCACTGCGAGCCCAGAGCGAGCGCAGCGGAACCGACAACGGGCGCACTATCGGCACTGTAGTTAACAACGGATGGCAGCATCACTGCGCCCGACTCATCGGGCAGCACCGCCGCACGACCGCCGCGCACTGTCGCCACCAGTGAATTGGTTGTTCCCAGGTCTATGCCAACTGCCCGCTTTACCTGGTGTGGTAACGGTGATTGTCCGGGTTCTGCAATTTGGAGTAGTGCCATACTGGCTTGGTATTCCCGTTAGTCTAGCAATCTGGACTCGAGTTGCTCCGCCTCGCGCAGCAGCTTGTCCAGGTATTGCATTTTTACACAGGCGCTGGCCGCTGCGGTCATCTCCTGCGCGCTGTACGCGCGGGAGAACTGTTGCTGCAGTGCCTCAACATCCTCGCCAATTTCGGTGACCAGATGATCCAGTGCTGTTTCCGGATCTACCAGGTCCTCCATGTCCTCAAGTTTCTCGCGAAGTTCCATCTGCTGCATCAGGAAGCCGCCATCCAGCGGTTGGCCAGCAATGGTCTCGGCACCCATACCTGCGATTTCCAGCAAATAGAGGGCCCTTGGCAGCGGTTTGCGCAGCGTCGCATAAGCCTCGTTGACCAGGGAGGAATACTGAACGGCCAAACGCTGCTCGTGCGCCGAGCCACCAGCGAAGCGATCAGGATGCAATTCACGCTGCAGTTTTCGATAGCGCGTGCCCAGCTTTTCTTCATCCAGCGCATAACCAACAGGCAGGTCGAACAGCTCGAAATAGTTTCGTTGAAAATCAGGATTGGACATACGGGAGCGTCGCACCGCTGCACTTAAACGGTGAAACTCTCCCCACAGCCACATTCGGCCGAGACATTGGGGTTGCGAAACTGCAGGCCCTCGTTCAAACCCTCGCGCACATAATCCAGTTCAGTTCCGTCCAGGTAAACCATGCTTTTTGGGTCGATAATGACCTTCACACCGTGATCCTCAAACACCTGGTCCTCGGGCTGAACTGCATCCACAAACTCCAGCACATAGGCCATGCCGGAACAGCCGGACGTGGTGACTCCGAGGCGGATACCAAGCCCTTTGCCGCGGGCGACCAACTGACCCGCAACGTGTTTCGCTGCCGATGGCGTTAGACTGACTCCCATGCTAGCCCTGGCTCCTCTTTTCTCGCAGATCCTTGACCGCCGCTTTAATCGCGTCTTCGGCGAGCACCGAGCAGTGTATCTTCACGGGAGGCAGCGCCAGTTCCTCGGCAATCTGGGTGTTGCGGATCAGCTCGGCCTCATCGAGATTTTTGCCTTTCACCCATTCGGTCAGCAGCGAACTCGATGCGATTGCCGAGCCACAGCCATAAGTCTTGAACTTGGCATCCTCGATAACGCCGTCGGCGTTGACCCTGATTTGCAGCCGCATGACATCGCCGCAAGCCGGTGCGCCAACCATCCCCGTGCCTACGTTTGCATCCTCCGCGTCGAGCTTGCCGACATTGCGGGGATTTTCGTAGTGGTCCAATACCTTATCACTGTATGCCATTGCCGTACTCCTCGAGTTGGAATTAGTGGGCAGCCCATTCAATACTGTTCAGGTCTACCCCATCCTTGTACATATCCCACAGCGGGGACAATTCGCGTAATTTCTCCACAGCATTGCGCAGTTGCGCGACCGCAGCATCCACATCCGCCTCAGTGGAAAACCGACCGAAGCTGAATCGCAGCGAGCTGTGTGCGAGCTCATCATTCAGTCCCAGCGCTCGCAGCACATAGGACGGTTCCAGACTTGCAGACGTACAAGCCGAACCACTGGATACGGCCAGGTCTTTCAGTGACATGATCAGGGATTCACCTTCCACAAACGCGATACTGACGTTTAGTACTCCCGGCAGGCGATGCACTTCATCGCCGTTGATATGCACTTCCTCGATATCGCTGATCGCATCCCAGAATCGTCTTCGCAGGGCCTGTAATCTCAGGGTTTCATCCGCCATACCCTCACGTGCTACCTGCGCGGCTTCACCCATGCCGACAATCTGGTGTGTGGCGAGCGTGCCGGAGCGCATGCCGCGCTCATGACCGCCGCCATGCATCTGTGCTTCCAGTCTCACCCGCGGCTTGCGGCGCACATACAGTGCACCGATACCCTTCGGGCCGTACATCTTGTGGCCGGACATGGATAGCAGGTCAACCTTCATCTGCTCCATATCAATGGGTATTTTTCCGGCGCTCTGCGCTGCGTCCACATGGAAGAGCACCCCCGCATTGCGAGTGACCTCGCCTATCCCGGCGATGTCATTGACAGTACCAATTTCGTTATTCGCGTGCATGATGCTCACCAAAATGGTGTCCTCGCGCAGCGCGTTTGCCACGGATTCAGGGCTGATCAACCCCTGCGGACTGGGGTCGAGATAGGTGACTTCGTAGCCCTCGCGCTCCAACTGGCGGCAGGTATCGAGCACGGCTTTGTGTTCGATTTTGGAAGTGACGATATGCTTGCCCTTTTTCACGTAAAAGTGAGCCACGCCCTTGATCGCCAGATTGTCTGACTCCGTTGCACCCGAGGTCCAGACGATCTCCCTTGGATCCGCATTGATCAGGTCTGCAACCTGGCGGCGGCCGTTCTCAACGGCTTCCTCTGCCTTCCAACCGTAGAGGTGCGAACGCGAGGCCGGATTGCCAAAATTGCCCTCGATGGACAGGCAGCGAACCATCTTTTCGACCACGCGAGGATCACACGGCGTGGTGGCGAGATAGTCAAAGTAAATGGGTTTTTGCATACTGCTGTTGCTCCGTATATTGCGCTCGTGCCAGCTATAGTTCTGTCAGGGACAATTTTGCTCCCTGCGAACTGCGCGCTGACTGACGCGCTGAAATGCTTTGAACTTCTCTGCGCTCCACCAGATTCGCCAGACTGATATTGCTGAGGAAGCCATGGATCTGCTCGCTGAGGTCACACCACAGGTGGTGCGTCAGGCAAACTTCGCCCTGCTGGCAGTCGGCAGTGCCGCCGCATCCTGTCGCATCGACAGCCTCGTTCACTGCATCGATAATCTCTGCGACAAAAATCTCCTCACCACCTCGGCTGAGGCGGTATCCGCCTCCCGGGCCACGCACACTGGTCACGAGCTGATTGCGGCGCAGTTTTGCAAACAGTTGCTCAAGGTACGAAAGTGAGATGTCCTGCCGGCCGGAAATATCCGCCAGACTCACTGGGCGGTCGACCCCGTGCAGGGCCAGATCCAGCATCGCAGTGACTGCATACCTGCCTTTGGTTGTAAGTCGCATCACTCTTCTCCAACGTCAGTTGCGGCGAAGTATGCAATACCCTACTAAATTGGTCAACTATATAGCCGGCGATTTTTGTCGGATAAGGTGCTCAGGATTCTTTGCCGGATCCTCGTCGGACCCATTTCTGGGTTTCGGTGAGTATTCCGCGAAGAATATTCAGCTCCATCTCATCCAGCCTCACTCGGCTGTACAAGCGGCGCAGGCGAGACATCAACTGGCGCGGGGCTGCCGGGTCGAGAAACTCGATATCGACCAGCGTCTCCTCAAGGTGAGTGTAAAAGCGCTCCATATTGTCCTGCGTCGCGAAAGGCGCATCCCACTCGCCGGGCTCGGGCCCAGCGGCAGCAGCGCAATCCAGCATGCGCAATTCATACGCAACTATTTGCACAGCCATTGCGAGATTCAGGGAGCTGTAGGCTTGTGATGTCGGGATATTCAGGTGCAGGTTACAGACTTTCAGCTCATCGTTGGTGAGCCCGCGATCTTCGCGTCCGAACAGCACGGCGACCTGCTCCTGCGAGGACGCGACCGCCATGCGCTGGGCGCACTGCCGCGCATCCATCAACGGCCAGGGTATGCGCCGCTCGCGAGCACTGGTGCCGACGATAAACTGGCAATCCCCTATCGCCTCAGTGAGCGTTGGCACCACCACGGCGGCATCGAGAACATCCATCGCAGAGGCCGCGCGCCACACGGCCTGCTCGTTGGGATAATCGCGTGGCTCCACCAGGTAGAGTCGCCGCAGCCCCATATTTTTCATCGCTCGGGCGACCCCTCCGATATTTCCCGGGTGGGTCGTGTTGACCAGTACAATGCGAATGTTATTTGGGTTCATTGGCAGATTCCGTGCGGCGGGGCCAGTTCAACCCAGCAGCGGCTTGACCACCTGCAACACCGCCTTGAAGCACTTGGGATTACCACAAACGATATTGCCCGAATCCAGATACCGGTCAGAGGCATCAATATCCGCCACAAGGCCGCCGGCCTCGCGCACCAGTAGCACACCCGCGGCCATATCCCACGGCGCCAGGCCAATCTCCCAGAACGCATCGAGGCGCCCGGCTGCCACATACGCCAGATCCAGCGATGCAGCGCCAGCACGGCGTATGCCGGCACACTGCGAGGCCAGCAATTCAAGGGATTTGCTATACGGCCCCAGCTTCTCATCACAGTGTTCCTTGAAGGGGATACCCGTGCCCAACAGCGCGCCGTCGAGGCTGGCCAGATCACTGACGCGAATGCGGTGGCCATTGAGCTGCGCGCCGCGCCCGCGCGAGGCAGTGAACTCTTCACGACGCACCGGATCCACAATGACCGCGTGCTCAATTCGGCCCCGGTACATGCAGGCCACCGAGACGGCGTAATGCGGGATCCCGCGAATAAAATTGGTAGTGCCGTCCAGTGGATCGATGATCCAGCGATACTCGGCATCCTCACTCCCGATGAGACCACTCTCCTCGCCGAGGATGGCGTGATCGGGATAGGCTTTTTGCAGGTGATAGATAATCTCCCGCTCAGCGTTGATATCCACCTCGGTGACGAAATTATTCACCCCTTTCGCCTTTACTTCAAAGCGATGGAGTTCATCGGAGGCGCGCACGATATTTTCGCCAGCCTTGCGAGCCGCTCGCAACGCTATATTGATCATCGGTTCCATGGGCATGTCCTGGGAAGTAAATTAGGGGGTGAGGTCTTCCTGCTCGACGCCTTCCTTGACCGGAATCATCAGGTCTTCCTTCGTCACTCCCAACACCAGCGCGGTGGCAGATGCGACATAGATGGAAGAATAGGTGCCTATGGTAATACCCACAATCAGCGTAATCGCGAAGCCGAATATCATCTCGCCGCCAAACAATGCCAGCGCGATGACGACCAGTAAGGTTGTCCCCGACGTCACCAGTGTGCGATCCAGGGTCTCGGTAATGGAAATATTCAATACCTCACTCGGCTCTGCCCGGCGAATTTTCCGGAAGTTCTCGCGTATCCTGTCGAACACAACAATAGTGTCATTCAGCGAGTAGCCAATCACCGCCATTAACGCCGCGAGCACGGTCAGGTCGAACTCCATGCCCGTCACGGAGAAAAACCCAAGGGTGATGACCACGTCGTGAATCAGCGCCGCTACCGAGCCCAGCGCGAATTTCAACTGAAACCGGAAGGCAACATATAGCGTCACCAGCCCGAGCGCCAACAGCATCGCCAGACCACCCTGCTCGCGCAGTTCATCCCCGACCTGCGGGCCGACAAACTCCGAGCGACGCAACTCCACGGAGCCATCCGGCTCGACCGCAACAAAGGCCTGCTGCAGTAGGCCCAACAGTTCGGCACCTCGCTCATCCGAGTACCCCTGTGGCAGGCGGATCATCACATCGCGGTCGCTGCCGAAACTTACCACTGTGGCACCGGCAAAGCCTTTTGTTTCCAGGGTCCCGCGAATTGCAGTGAGACTGGCACTGGAGCTGTAGTGAACCTCAACCAGCGTGCCGCCGGTGAAATCCAGGCCCCAGTTCAGCTGTCGCGTCGCCAGCGAACCGATAGAAACCGCCAGCAATACCAGCGAAAAAAACATGGCCATTTTGCGCTGGCCCATAAAATTGATCACTTTCATGACTGACGCCCCCCGATAGACAGCTTCTTCACGCGACGGCCACCATAGATCAGGTTAATCAGTGCGCGGGTACCCATAATGGCGGTAAACATGGATGTCAGAATACCCACTGACAATGTCACCGCAAAACCCTTGATCGGCCCGGTGCCCACTGCATAGAGGATAACAGCGACGATCAGGGTGGTGAGGTTGGAGTCCATAATGGTGGTGACCGCCCGCTCATAGCCCGAATGAATCGCCATTTGCGGCGACAAGCCGTTGACCAGCTCCTCGCGTATTCGCGCAAAAATCAGCACATTGGCATCCACTGCCATCCCCACTGTCAGCACAATGCCGGCGATACCCGGTAGCGTCAGGGTAGCCCCGAGCAGGGACATCACAGCCACCAGTAGAATCAGGTTGAACGTCAGGGCAATGACAGCTACGACACCGAAAACCCGGTAGTAAACCACCATGAACAGAACCACCAGCGCGAGACCGTAATAGACCGATTGCAAGCCCATGCGAATATTTTCTGCACCCAGCGAGGGGCCGACGGTGCGCTCTTCCACAAACGTGATCGGGGCTGCGAGCGCCCCGGCGCGCAGCATCAGGGCCAGTTCCGACGACTCCAGTGGACTGTCCAGGCCGGTAATCTGAAACTGCGCGCCCAGCGCAGACTGAATGACCGGCGCAGTCAGCAGTTTTTTCTCGTCGTAGGGGATTTTCACCGCGACCTCCTGGCCGTCTTCTCCCACCTCATACCTGGTACGGTACTTGCGCTCGATAAACAGCACGCCCATACGGCGCTTGATATTGTGCCGTGTAGCCCGCGACATCAGGGTACCCCCCTCGTTGTCGAGGCTGATTTGCACATTGGGCTGGCCGTTCTGGTCGAAGCTCGCCTGTGCATTGGAGACGCGTTCTCCAGTGATGATCACGTCACGCTCCAGCCATTCACTGGCCCCGGCGCGGTCGGCACTGCGATAATCGAAGCGCTGTTTCTCAGAGGCCGGCGCGTCCATATTGGCCACCAGCCGGAATTCAAGGTTGGCCACCTTACCCAAAATACGCTTCGCCTCGGCGGTATCCTGTATACCGGGCAGCTCGACCACGATGCGGTTGAGGCCCTGGCGCTGCACCAGCGGCTCGGACACGCCCAGTTCATTGACCCGGTTGCGCAGCGTCGTCAGGTTCTGGGTGACGGCGTAGTTGGCGATTTCACTGCGGGTCTGCTCTGACATCGTCGCGACCAGATTCCAGCTGTCTCCCGCATCGACACGCTCCAGCACCAGGCCGGGGCTCTCGTCCGCGATCAGATCACGTGCCTGCTCTCGCAGCGCTTCGGTTTTAAACTGCGCGTCGATCCTGCCCTGCTTGTCGAGTGTGACATAGCCGCGTATGCGCTGCTCGCGGAGCGCGCGTTTGGTGGCGTTGAAATAGGATTCCATGCGCCGCTCTATAGCAGCATCCACGTCCACTTCCAGCTTGAAATGCACACCGCCACTGAGGTCGAGGCCCAGTTTCATCGGTTGCCCGCCGTAGCTACTCAGCCATTCGGGCGTGGTCGGAGCGAGATTGAGTGCGACGATATAGCCATCCCCCAGCGCTCTTGCCACACTGGCCTGAGCCACCAGTTGCTGATCGGCATCGGCCAGTCGCAGCAGCGCGGTGCGCCCGCTGGGATCGATGACCTCGCCAAAATGCTCTATTCCCGCATCCTCAAGCGCTGTGAGCGCCCGTTGCCAGGTTCTTTCATCGATCTGTTGGGCACTGCTTTCTCCGGTAATCTGGAGCGCCGGATCCGGTGCATACAGGTTGGGCGCGGCGTAGAACAAGCCAAGCAGGAGCACGAACAGCACGAGGAGGTATTTCCACAGTGGGTACTTATTCAGCATAGTGTCGCTCTAACTGGAAAACAGGATGCGGAAGCAAAGACTGCCCCGCGCGAAAAGTGCGTCATTATAAATTAACAGGCAGCAGTCACAAGGGGAGTTTCGAGGCAGGATGTCACCCCAGCCAAACCCGGGCATTGCGAAACATGCGCAACCAGCCGCCATCCTCGCCCCAGTGCAATGGCGCCCACGAGTTCTGCACTGTGCGGTAAACGCGCTCCGGGTGCGGCATCATGATCGTGGCGCGGCCATCCTCGCTGGTCAAACCGGTGATGCCTGTCGGTGAGCCGTTGGGATTGGCCGGATACTGCTCGGCCACTGACAGCGTATTCTCGAGATAGCGCAGTGCCACGGTGCCACTGGCATCGCAGGCGGTGTGAGCAGCCTCACTCGTGAACTCGGCCCGGCCCTCACCGTGCGCCACCACAATCGGCAGATGGGACCCCTCCATACCTGACAGCAGGATTGACGGGGTGGGCTCTACCCTGACCAGAGCCAGCCTGGCTTCGAACTGCTCCGACCGATTGCGGACAAAACGCGGCCAGTGCGCAGCACCCGGGATCAGCTCCTTCAAGGTGGAAACCATCTGGCAACCGTTGCAGACCCCCAGCGTAAACGTATCCTCGCGCTGGAAATACGCGCTGAAACGCTCGCGAACGGTCTCGTTGAACAGGATACTCTTGGCCCAGCCCTCACCGGCGCCCAGCACATCACCATAGGAAAATCCGCCACAGGCCACCAGGCCGCGAAATTGCGCCAGATCTGCACTGCCGCTGAGCAGGTCGCTCATATGCACATCCACCGGTGCGAACCCCGCCCGGTAAAACGCCGCCGCCATCTCCACATGGCCATTGACGCCCTGTTCGCGCAGGATGGCGACCTGGGGCCGCGCTCCCACTGCGATATAGGGGGCAGTGATATCGTCAGCCGGGTTGAAACCCAGGGCCGCGGACAAGCCAGGGTCAACGGCGGTGATACGCTTAAACTCTTCCTGTGCACAGGCCGGATTATCACGCAGGGACTGCACTTCAAAACTGGTACGCGACCACAGCTGCTGGAGGCGCGATCGGGTGTCGTGTAACTGCACATGCGCGCCATCGACGGCTATTATCGCATCCCCTACCACCGCCCGTCCTATCTGGTAAAGGCAATCGCCCAGACCCAGCTCTGCCGCCCGCGAGCGAAGCCCATCCAGTTGCGAGCTGGCAATCTGCAGCACTGCGCCGGCCTCCTCATTGAACAGCTTCTGCAGCGCACCACCCGGCAATCCGGACAATTCAAGCTGCACACCACAGCGACCGGCAAACGCCATCTCCAGCACTGTGACCAATAAACCTCCGTCAGAGCGATCGTGGTACGCCAGCAATTGTCGCTCGACAAGCAATTCCTGCACCAGGCTGTAAAAAGCCTTGAGGTCGGTAGCGCTGTCGATATCCGGCACCACGTCCCCGATTTGTCCATAGGCCTGGGCCAACGCTGACCCACCCAGTCGACCGGCACCGCGGCCGAGGTCCAGCAACACCAGCACTGCATCCGCATCCGGCCTTAATTGCGGCGTGGCAGTCAGGCGGACATCCAGCACCGGTGAAAACGCCGAGACGACGAGTGACATCGGCGCGGTCACGGACTTTTGCTGCTCGCCATCGAGCCAGCTGGTGCGCATGGACATGGAATCCTTGCCCACCGGGATGGTAATGCCCAGCTCCGGGCAAAACTCCATTCCCACGGCCCGCACCGTGTCATAGAGCGCCTCGTCTTCGGCGCCGTGGCCAGCGGCACACATCCAGTTGGCTGACAGCTTGATATTCCGTATATCGCCGATCGCGGATGCGGCGATGTTGGTGATCGCCTCGGCAACCGCCATGCGCCCCGAGGCGGGGCCATTCACCAGAGCCAGCGGTGTCCGCTCGCCCATCGCCATGGCTTCGCCGGCATAGGAATCATAGGACACTGTCGTCACGGCACAATCCGCCACCGGGACCTGCCACGGCCCTACCATCTGGTCACGGACTACCATCCCTGTCACCGAGCGGTCGCCAATCGTTATCAGGAAACTCTTGCTGGCAACGCTGGGCACCTGCAGCACCTGCTCGAGAGCATCCGACACTGTCACATCAAGTTGTAACGGCGGATGGACCACCGGCTGCCGGCGGACATCCCGGCTCATACGCGGCGGTTTTCCAAACAGTACTGACATGGGAAGATCGACCGGCGCGCTGTCAAAATGATTGTCTGTCAGCTGCAGGTGCATCGCTTCGGTCGCTTCGCCCACCACGGCGTAGGGGCAGCGCTCGCGCTGGCAAATGGCTTCAAAGCGCGCCAGGTTTTCCGGCTCCACCGCCATCACATAGCGCTCCTGCGACTCGTTGCACCAGATCTCCAGCGGCGACATTCCCGGTTCATCATTGGGCACATTACGCAATTCAAAACGCCCGCCCCGGCCACCGTCTTTCACCAGTTCAGGAAACGCATTGGACAGGCCACCGGCGCCGACATCGTGAATAAACGCGATAGGGTTGGCCTCTCCGAGCTGCCAACAGCGGTCTATCACTTCCTGGCAGCGGCGCTCCATCTCGGGGTTCTGACGCTGTACAGACGCAAAATCAAGATCCTCATGGCTCTGCCCACTCGCCATTGAGGAGGCCGCACCACCACCGAGTCCAATCAGCATCGCCGGACCACCCAGCACGACCAGTTTGGCGCCCGGGCGGAACTCGCCCTTTGCCACATGTTCCTCGCGGACGTTGCCGTACCCCCCCGCCAGCATGATGGGTTTGTGGTAACCGCGCACCTGGGGGCCAGCCACACCCGGCACTTCCAGTTCGAAACTGCGGAAATACCCGCACAGATTGGGTCGACCAAATTCGTTGTTGAATGCCGCTGCGCCGATAGGCCCTTCCAACATGATATCGAGCGCGCTGACAATACGATCAGGCTTACCGTATTCACGCTCCCAGGGCTGACCGTAGCCAGGAATATTCAGGTTGGAGACGGAAAACCCGGTGAGACCCGCCTTTGGCTTGGAACCTCTTCCGACGGCGCCCTCGTCGCGAATCTCACCGCCGGCCCCGGTGCCCGCACCAGCGAATGGGGCGATAGCCGTCGGGTGATTGTGCGTCTCGACTTTCATCAGCAGGTGAATGTTCTCCTGCGAAAAACCGTACTCACGGGACTGCGAATCGGGATAAAAACGACCCGCGACCGGCCCGGCTACGACAGCTGCGTTATCGGAATAGGCCGAGAGCACGTTGTCGCCACCACGCTCATTGGTGTTGCGAATCATCTCGAACAGGGAGTGAGGCTGCGGCTGGCCATCAATAGTCCAGTCCGCATTAAAGATCTTGTGTCGACAGTGCTCCGAGTTGGCCTGTGCAAACATCATCAACTCTACGTCGCTGGGGTTGCGGCCCAACCCAGAGAAACTCTCCAGCAGGTAATCGATTTCGTCGGTGGCCAGGGCGAGCCCCAGGTCGCGGTCGGCGTCCTGCAGCGCCTGGCGGCCTCCCTTGAGAATGTCGACGGTGGTTAACGCCCGCGGTGCGGCATGCGCGAACAGGGCTTCGGCCTGCTCCAGTGACGGCAGAATGGTCTGGGTCATACGATCGTGTACCAGAGCGTCAAATGCGGCACGTGCTGGAGCCTCCAGGCCATCCGGCAACTGGACATACCACGCGACGCCGCGCTCCAGGCGCTCGACCTCCGCAAGGCCACAATTATGGGCAATATCAGTCGCCTTGCTGGACCAGGGCGATATCGTGCCCGGCCGGGGCACCACCAACAGCAGGGTTGCATCAACCAACGCCTGGACATCAACCTGGTTTGACTGCGGCCCATAAGCGAGCAGACTGGCAAGTACCTCCTGCCGATCGGCACTCAACGTCTGGCGAAGCTGCGCAAAATGGACGTATTCGGTATGCAGCAGTCGGATATCGGGGTGGATGGTAGTGATCTTATCCGCCAGTTTTTCCAGGCGAAATTCAGACAGAGCGGCGGCACCGCGCAGAGATAGCATGCTGTGAAGAGCTCCAGTGGGAGGTATTTCAGGGGTGGCGGCATTGTACTGTATTTGACCGCATATCGTTACCTGAAATCTCGCCCAAATTGCTATACGATTTACAACTGTGAGCCACCGTCCGACGCCGCTAGAATACAGCCATGAAACGCCATCCGCTGATAATTGCCGCAGTGCTGCTAACCCTGCTGGGTGGCTGTGAACGCCAGGACTCTCTCACTGAGATCCGGGAGCGGGGCGAACTGGTGGTGGTGAGCCGCAACAGCCCCACCACCTACTATCTGGACAAAAACGGCCCGACCGGTTTCGAGTATGCGCTCTGTGAACTGCTCGCCGAGGCTCTGGATGTTGAGCTGCGAATGGAGACGGTCTACAGCCTGCGCGACTTATTCACCAAACTGGACCGACAAACCGTGAATATCGCAGCGGCTGGCCTCACGCTGACAGAAGAGCGCGCGGCGAAATACCCCCATTCAACCTCCTACTATAAACTGACGCCGCAGGTCATCTATGTCGCCGGAAACAGCAGGCCGCGCAAGCTAGCGGATCTCTCCGGCAGGAAAATTCTGGTGCTGGCCGGGTCCAGCCACGTTCAGATGTTGAAAACGCTGCAGCAGAGCGAGCTCCCAGACCTGCAGTGGGAAGAGATTGATGAAGCTGACACCACACAGCTACTGGAGCAACTCAGAGGCGATGAGTCGGCACTGGCGATCGTCGATTCCAACGAATTCAACGTACAGCAGGCGCTCTACCCGCGCCAGCAGGTGGCGTTCGATCTGGGTCGGGAGCAGGATATGGTGTGGTATCTGCCGCCCGGCATAGACAACACGCGACTGCTGGCATTTATCGATGATTTTCTAATCGGTCTGCAGCAAGACGGGACACTCGCACGGCTGCACAATCAATACTTTGGTCATACCGAAGGCGTCTCGCGCATGAATGCATTTGAGTTTGCGCAGAACATTGCGGACGTGTTGCCCGCCTATGAGCCCCTGATCAGGAAAATTGCCAACGAGTACCAGATGGACTGGCACCTGTTGGCCGCCATCGCCTACCAGGAATCACACTGGAACCCGCTGGCCACCTCACCCACCGGCGTGCGCGGCATGATGATGCTGACCAAAGCCACCGCCCGCGAGTTGGGTGTGGATAACCGTCTCGATGTCGTACAGAGCTTGCGCGGTGGCGCGCGCTACCTGAAAAACATCAAGCGGCGCCTGCCGAAGAAAATCCAGGAACCCGACCGGACCTGGCTCGCACTGGCGGCTTACAATATCGGTCTCGCTCACCTGGAGGACGCCAGAAGACTGACCGAACGCCAGGGTGGAAACCCCAACCTCTGGCAGGACGTGATGCAGAGACTACCGCTGCTGCAAAAAACCCAATACTACAAGAACACCCGTTACGGTTACGCCAGGGGCAGGGAGGCGGTCACCCTGGTGCAGAATATTCGCCACTACTACAGCGTGCTGGCGTGGCAGGAAATTCCCGAAATACAGCCATTGCCGCCAGTGCGTGGGGATGACCATCTGCCAGCGGCGATCCGCGAGCTGGAATTGCAGGCGCTATAGCACCGATGGCTGTACTGTCGTCGCTCAGGAAGCAGCCTCGCGCCGCGCTTGAAAAAACGCCTTCAACCGGGCGCTCGACTCGTCTGCCAACACGCCGCCCTGCCAATTCACACGGTGGTTGAACCAGGGTTCATCCAACAATCGACATCTGCTGCAGACCACACCAGCCCGAGGCTCTGTTGCGCCAAACACCAGGCTTGCGATACGGGCGTGCACCAGGGTCCCGGCACACATGGTGCACGGCTCCAGTGTTACGTAGAGCGTCGCCCCCGGCAACCGGTAATTGCCGACGACCCGGGCGGCATCGCGCAGCGCTACAACCTCTGCGTGCCCGCTGGGATCGTTGGTGGCGATGGCCTGATTCCAACCCTCGCCCAACAATTCGCCATCGCGCACGACAACAGCACCCACCGGCACTTCGCCCTCATTGGCGGCACGGTCTGCCAGCGCCAGCGCGCGGCGCATCCAGTGCTCGTGGATATCCGGTAAAGATGACAACAGCAACCCCCATCACCACGTACAGACCTACAGTGGCTTGACCACCTGTAGCGGAATCTTCTGTACATGAAATAAATTTTTGCCCCAATAGGCTGCAAAAGATACTACACTAGAAAAAAAAGGACGACGAGCCATTGCCCCGGACACGAATGACATTGTTGAAAACACTGGCTGTGCTTGCCGTAGTCGGCATCGGCGCCATTCTCAGCTGGGCCGCGCTGGATACTGCCTTTCATGCCACGGGTGACTATGAATTCTGCACCAGTTGTCACGGGTATGAGCCCATTGCCCGCGCCTATCGCGAGGACACGCACGGCGGCAATAACGCGTTCGGTGTGCGCGCAGCATGCAATGACTGCCACCTCCCGCACGACAACTCACTGCATTATTTCTGGGTGAAAGCGAAACATGGCATCGTCGATCCGACCATGGCGCTGATCAAGGAACCGCACGAAATCGACTGGCACGGCATCCGCGAACGTCGCGAGGAATTTGTCTACGACTCTTCCTGCCTCAACTGTCACAAGTACCTGCTGGAGGCGACAGAGGGTAACCGTATGGCGTTCAGGGCTCACCGCCGTTATTTCAGCGGTGAGACTGATCGCAAATGCGTCAGTTGTCACGAAAATGTCGGCCACAACCGGTTGGGATACCATCTGGAGTCGATGGGCTGGGAACCCCCGCAGGAATGAGTCACAGTCCACCCGCTGGTGTCTACGGGCTGGGAGGCCCTCGACCTGTGACAAGGTGAATCACCAGCAGAACGATGCCGATAATAAACAGTACCCACGCGATCTGCCCCGCAATAGCGGCAATCCCGGAGGCCCCAAGGATACCGGCGACCAGGCCGACAACCAGAAACACTAACGCCCAATAAAGCATAGTCTTACTCCTTTGCAGTTTCGGTTAAGGCAGAGCAATGACACGTCAGCCGCTCTGCCATTCAGTAAGGCTCAGCTTTCGCTGATGACCAGTGAATTGTTCACACTGCTGACGCCCTCGACCTGCTCAGCCAGCTCTCCCGCAAGGTCCTTCTCTGCGGCAGAGGCCACAGTGCCGCTCAGCGTCACATTCCGGCTCACGGTATCCACGTTGATGGACAAGCCGTGCGTCTCATCGTTTGCCAACAGCTGAGTTTTCACTTCAGCTGTCAACGTGGCATCCTCGATTTTGTCGGAAAGCGCACGATCACTGTCAGACTTTCCCGAGCGGG
>TARA_R110002072_G_scaffold1780_9_pt1 | contig 68994 bp, 56 predicted proteins | sample TARA_R110002072 | Tara Oceans TARA_R110002072 (sample SAMEA4397118) | marine metagenome | biome: Polar Biome; feature: [SRF] surface water layer (ENVO:00010504); material: water (ENVO:00002006), including particulate matter (ENVO:01000060) such as... | depth 5 m | reverse complement strand
ACTCGCAGAGCTTGAGTCCAAGTATTTTCTAATTTTGATTTGGGGGGCAAGCATTAGTCTGGCCAAGACCTGCATAGCTTCTTATTTTTCGGGAATTGGTCAGACTCGGGTTGTGATGATAGCCGACACCCTTGGCGTTGCACTAAATATTCCACTGTCCTATGTGCTGATTTTTGGTGCTGGTTTTGTCCCGGAGATGGGCATCATCGGTGCTGCTTACGGCACAATTGTGAGTACGCTATTTAGTTTTCTGGTATTTCTTGGTTTTTATTTTGAGCCTTTTCACCGTGCTCGATATTCTGTCATGGCGTCTTTCACCTTAGACCGTGGCATCCTTCGCCGCTTTGTTCGGCTTGGGTTTCCCTCGGGAGTGGAGATGTTTTTGAATGTTGCCGCCTTCAATTTGTTTTTATTGATGTTCCAATCCTATGGCGTCGTTGAAGCCGCTTCCGCGGCAATTGTCTTTAACTGGGATATTCTGTCGTTTGTGCCAATGATAGGACTGAATGTCGCAATCATTAGCCTGGTGGGGCGGTTTATCGGCGCTCAAAATCTAACAAGTCTTAAAGAGGTTGTTCGAGCAGGCTTTGTCATGGGCTTAGGTTATTCGAGTTTTTTGGCGATTGTCTTTCTGGTATTTCGAGCGCCTTTAGTGGATTTGTTTGTCGCCCAGGGGCACCACTTCGATGACATTATGATCCTGGGTAGTTTTATGATGGTGGGTCTGGCGACCTATGTAATGGCGGACGCGGTCATCCTTATTGCAGGGGGTGTATTGCGAGGCGCCGGAGATACGAAGTGGCTAATGTGGGCGAGTATATTGCTTCATTGGCTGATGTTACTGGTTCAGTATTTTGTGATTAAGGTCTGGGCCCTTGGCCCTGAAGCTTCATGGGTGGTTTTTGTTGCCATGATTCTAGCCACAGGGGCAATGTACCTGTGGCGCCTGGCGGGCCCCGCCTGGCGAACGCCGGAGGCGTTTGCCAGGGTAATGTCGGAACAATAGAAATGTCTGAATATCTAAATGGATTTTACCAGGTCGAGTACAGCTTGCGCCCGTGCCTGCAGCTTTTTGGTATCGTTGGCAAACACCGGCAGTATAATTTGTTCAGCGCCGGCGCGAGCAAAGGCCTTTAGGTCGGTTTGGGTAGTAGAGCCAGATGCCGGAGTCAGGTAGATGGCAAGATCTTCACGCCGCCGTCCGGAAGCCTCGAGCAATTTGTCGAGCTTTTCCAGGGCAGCAGCAAAACCTGTTGGAGTAAGATTGAAGCCATACCAACCTTGTCCAATCGAGGCGACCCGCTTTAAAGCGGCGTCACTTTCACCACCAAAAATCAGCGGAGGGTGGGGTTTTTGTATCGGTTTAGGGTTTTGAAATGCGCCGCTAAAGTTAAAGTGTTCGCCATTAAAGCTGCTGATTTCATCACACCACAGCGTCTTCATGACATCTAGGCATTCTAGAAGGCGTCCCGCGCGGTTCTTCCAGGGAACACCAAGTGCGTCAAATTCTTCCTTTAGCCAGCCGATACCTATGCCAAATTCGAATCGTCCCCCCGAGAGGTAGTCCAGGTCAGCTACCTGTTTTGCGCAGTAAATAGGATTGCGCTGGGGAACGAGGCAGACGCCAGTACACAGTTTGATTCTGTGGGTATGGGCAGCTACGAAGGTCAATGCAGAGAAGGGATCGAGTAGACTCTTTGGTGCACCGGGTAGTTGACCGTCATCGGAATAGGGGTACTTAGATTCGTAGTTCGCAAAAAACATCACGTGTTCTGGCACCCACAGGGAGTCAAACCCAACTTCCTCAACCAGTGCGCCCGCCTCGGCAATATACGAAGGTGCTGTAAAGTCACTAAAGGCCATTTGGCAACCTGCTTTCATCCTGCTCTCTCCCAATTTTTTTTATTGTGGCCATAGTGACCAGGGGTTGTGTTGTTCTCAACTAAAAAGCTCACTCCTGACCCATCTTATGTTGAGAATGCTAGGATACATTTATCTCAGGTTGATTGGTCTCCATGGATATTCTGAAAGCAGTTTTTTTAGCGTTCTTGCCGATTGCAGGGCTCACCCACCTCATTGCCTATTATTCTTATCGAAATGGCATTGTGTCGATTCATGACGATAAGCAGGGCGACTGGGATATCACGGGCGCAAAAGATTGGGATGGTATCGGAGCTGATAACCATCACGACGGCAGCCAAGAGAAAGAGCGACCAACCAACAATTACCTACATAAGAAATGGGTCAGTTTTGGCGGCGGGTTCTATGGATTGATGGCCTTTCTTACCTTTTCAGTTATTGAGGTGCGTGAGGTATTCGGCTTTATACAAAGAATAGAAGGCTGGCATACCATCACGGATATGTTGAACTGGAACAGTCTAAAGGATCTTTTTATCGAATCGATCATGAACATGGTCGACGCATTTATCTGGTTTAACTATTGGCCGGACAATATTGAGATCGGCAATGGCTGGGTCTGGCTTGGGATGGCATATGGCGGCTACCACATTGGTCGTTGGTTTGCGGAATTGCGCCTGTGAGTTGTGTGTGGGGTCAGAGTAAAGGGTCAGAGCAACTTTCGCTCTGACCCTTTACTCTGACCCCACCTTCCCGGTTAGCCAGCTACTGCAGCGACATTACTTCGGCGAACTAATTTGCCCGGTAGCGCGCCACTGTGAATCCCCTTCTCGAAGATCACTTCCCCCGCTTTAACGGTTACATCATAACCTTCAGCCCGTTGTACCAATCGTCGACCACCGGCGGGCAGATCGAAGATGGCTTCAGGCCGGTGTAATCGCAGTGCCTCAAAGTCGATAATATTCACGTCAGCGATCATGCCTTCGGTGAGTTGGCCACGATCGAACATGCCAAACGCTTTAGCGGTGCTTGAGGTCAAAGACTTGACGATAAATTCCAACGTCATCCTGTCGCCTTTGGTTCTGTCTCGACCCCAGTGGGTCATGATAAAGGTCGGCATACCCGCGTCAGCAATGACACCACAATGGGCGCCGCCGTCGCTTAATCCGAACAGCACGTTCGGATGTTCCAGAAGTTTTTTCTGTCCATCCAGAGAGTAGCCTTGATAGCCCCCTAGAGGTTGATAGAACAATTCTTTGCCGTCGTTCGCTGCAAGCAGGTCATACATTACTTCCATGACCTGCCGGCCCTCGGCTTTGGCTATCCCAGCGATACTGTCGGCCATGTCCGGCTCGTAATTTGGGTTTTCCCCAAGGGGAAAAATCTGCCACATGAGTTGTTCAAGGTTTTGCATTGGGCCGCCCTTAATTTCGGATTCCTCCGAAAGCAGTTGCGCCTTAATGGCCGGGTCATGGAGTTTGACTAATAGAGCCTCATGGTCGAGTCCGGCAAGTTTTGTTCGCCAGGTGGGGTGGCCGACAAAAGCGTGAAAGCTAGACTGAAGTCCGTGCAGTACGCCGGTAGGACGGCCAGCTGCCTGGGGACGGATTTCTCTACCCTCTTTTCTGGCCTGTTCCGCCAGGTTGTACATTTTGCCGTTTTCATAGGCGGGGGCGGTGGTGGCAATCAGTGTCACAGATAGACCGGTTTGCTTCTGGAATTCGGTCACCCATTCCCACTCTTTGTCATCACCGAGGTGATCGGATACAAGTTCAAAAACTGAATTGTTCAGGCCCTTCATGCCAAGTCCAAGGGCAAGCATTTCGTCATTACCGGAGAAAGTGCCTGGCATATATTCGCCATGAACATCCTTGTGAAGCAGGGTCTTGGAACTTGAGAATCCCAGGGCGCCAGCTTCGACGCCTTCCCGGACCAGAGCCGCCATCTCGTCAACTTCTGTTTGGCTAGGTGCGTAATCGGTGTTGCAGCGCTCGCCCATCACATAAGCACGGATTGCGCCGTGGGGTACCTGGGTTGCGACATCAATCGCCCGGGGTATGGCTTCCAGGGTGTCGAGATATTCAGGAAAGCTTTCCCATTTCCAGTCGATGCCTTCGGATAATGCTGCGCCGGGAATATCTTCTACGCCTTCCATCAACTCGATAAGAAAATCTCGATCATTTGGTTTTACCGGTGCAAACCCGACCCCACAATTTCCCATCACAACGGTGGTCACACCGTGCCAGCTAGAGGGTGCCAACAGCGGGTCCCAGGTTGCCTGTCCATCATAGTGGGTGTGGATATCAACCCAGCCCGGTGTCACAAGTTTTCCCTGTGCGTCAATTTCTTTAGTGGCGGAGTCGGTAATGGTGCCAATCTTAGCAACCTTGCCATCTTTGATGGCAACATCTGCGATAAAGCGGTCGGCCCCTGTGCCGTCTATGACAGTGCCGTTTTTTATGATCAGGTCGTACATGGTGTTCCCCTTTGGCAAACCTTCAATGTTCTAGCCCAGTATACAAATATTTGATACGGGTCTGTCTATGTAAGTGAATGGGATAAAACTGGGTGGATTGCGCGAATTTACGGTGATTGGTCAGCAGTTTCTTTGGCGATAAGGGTCAAAAAGCCAGTCAACGTGGGTGCTTAGGGCCCGCGGAGCACCTGGAGGGGCTGGGATGCAGCTGGGATGGTTGGACTAAAACCTGTGTTGTAGGGGATGAGGTCAATTGGATTGTTAGATCAGCCTATTCATTTGGTATAACAGGCTTTTAAAAACGGAAACCGCTATGCCAATTGATCCAAATACTATCACCGCCCTTGGCCTGCATAGGACAATTGCCGCATCAGTCAATGGCAGGGTCAATGGTGCTAAAAATAGGCCAGAGTGGGATGCGGCATATCACCCTTGCAACGAGGCGTATCCCGGTGATGACATTCCCGGAGGTAATGTCACCAGGTTTGAAGATTGGGCCAGTAGCTTGATTTACCCAGGCACCAAACGGGATATGTGGGTCTACATTCCCAGTGTTGTCAGTGAGCACTATCGAGTCATCGTTTTTAATGATGGCGCCTGGTATCTCGGTCGCAAGGGGCCGGTTAGAGCAACACAGGTACTCGACGTGCTACATGCTCAGAAGGAGATTGACGCGACAATCGCGGTGTTTATAAATCCCGCCAAGCCGGATCACTTTGTTGCTCCGCCGATCGAATCCTATGATGATGTGAATGCCCAACGCAGTCTTGAGTATGACAAGCTTACGCCAGACTACGGCGAGTTTGTATTTGAAGAAGTGTTGCCTTTTGTAGAAACAAAGTTTTCTATCACCATCAGCAAAGATCCAACACATCGTACGCTGTGCGGCATTAGTAGCGGTGGTATTGCGGCTTTTACCGCAGCCTGGCACCACCCTGAGCAATGCGCCAGGGTGATTAGCCATTGCGGCTCGTATACCGATATCTGGGGTGGCCATAACACGCCATCATTGGTTCGTCAGAACCCAAGGAAGCCAATCCGCGTATTTCTTCAAAGCGGGGAGAATGATGCAAACACGCCCTTTGGCAATTGGGCCCTCGCCAATCAGACAATGGCCAGCGCACTAGAGTGGGCGGGTTATGATTATCGATTTGAATTTGGCACAGGTGGGCATAATTTGGACCACGGTGGGTCGTTGTTTGCGGATACCCTGCGTTGGCTTTGGCGAGAGACGGAGTAATCTTACGCTGGATATATTTGTGCTAGGTGGTTAAAGCACAACCCAGGGCATTGGCAGTGTCTCGTTTAAAAGACTCTCCAACAGATGTCCCTGTTCCTGGCCGAGGCTGTACTGTGTTGTCCAGTACCCCTTAGCGTGGTGCCAGAGCGTGGCGCTGATCTTGCTATTGATTTCCTCCATGGCGATCAAATAATCGCTGACTCGAACGATAATGCCTTTGTCCGCAGCTGGTCCCGTTGCTATTTCTGGCTTTGGGTCAAAGCCATAGAGTGCTGTTGAACAGGTTTCTGGGTTAAGGGACGGAGACATCGGTGTCCACACTTCCTGGAATGAAATGCTGCGTCCGTCCACTTCTACCTGACCATCCTCAATCAGCAAACTGTCTTTGAATGAAAGCTGACCGATGTCCTCACTAAACTCTTTTGTCAGGTCAATCTCGTGTTGGAAGTACATGCAGGGTGACCGCCATTCCGCCCTGCCGGCAAAAGCTGAAGCGGCACCTTCTCCATCATTACTCTTGGCGATTGGCCAGCGCATATCTGCAAAATAGCTCTCGGTTTGTAACCAAAAAACCCTGGCATCCTCAAAGGGTTCGCCGCCGTTTATGGCAATCGATTGTCGCTGCCAGACCCCAATAAAATCAGTTTGTTTTAAGTTGGAGGACATCAGCGGGGCCATTGAGTAAATTCAGGTAGTGGTCATGAAAACAGGAAATAGCGCGCTCATAGGTGTGAGCAATGGGGCCTACTGAAAAGCGACTGCTACGCACAACACTCTGGATTGTCGTGATGATCTCAGCGTCCTCGTCCTTGGTGACTTTGTTAAACAACTGCATAAAGCGGTCTGGATCGCCCCCGGGCATCCCGAGCAGGGTGATATTCATCTGGGTTTTTTCAGGACTTATGGGCACAAGTTCGGTCAGGGCGAAAAAGCTACGATCCGTAAAGATAGGTAAATTAGGAAAGAGGAAATGGGCGCCAGTTTCGAGATAACGCTTGTCGGCATCCATCAAGTGGGGAATATCGGGTAATGGGTTCCCCTCGATATAGGCTGCCTTGTGTTCGGGTTTTAATGGGTCGTAGGAAACAAAACTTGAGCCGAACTGTTTGACCTCATCGAAGGTATGTTGCAAAGGACCCAGGGTTTTAGGGTGGACATACCACAGGTGTAACCAGTCGACATGATTCTCGATGTAGAGTTTCCAGTTAGCATCGAAGGTAAAGCTTTCCTGTTTAAGCAATTGCAGGTGGTCGGTTTCAAAAACCGAAAGCTCCTCGGCTAACCCAGTTGACCATTGTGCAAAAGTCATCGGAGGATTTTCGTCGACGTGAACAAAAAGCAGTCCCATCCAATTGGCGACGCTTGCTTTATGGAGACCTAGTTGGTCGAAGTCTAACTCACCGAATTGCTCGGGTTGAGCAACACCGCGAAGGCTGCCGTCCAGACCAAAACTCCATTTATGATATGGGCAGGTAAAGGTGCTGCATTGGCCTTTATCGCTCACCAGTCTGGCACCCCGATGGCGGCAGATATTATGGAAGGCATTCAACGCCCCACCACGATCCCGGACAATAATTAGCTGGTCGAGTCCTGCCTGGACAGTTTTGTACGCGCCGTCTTCTGCTAACTCAGAGCTGAGCCCTGCAAACAGCCAACTGCCGCCGAACACCTGGCGTTTCTCTTTTTCGAACCAGGCCTGATCAAAATAGGCCTCCGGCGGTAATTGATAAGCTGGAGCTAGAGTCATGGTGTTATCTCCTGACACTCTTTATATAGGCGCTATATACGCGGTCCGGTACTGGGCCAATAGCCAAATCTTAGATCAGACGCGCCGGGGTTGTTATATGATTTGTGAGAGTAGTGATATGATTTCCGCTAAACACGGATATATTGCCTCCTGCCCATGGACCCTTCTGCCTCAACATCGCTAGCTACTCCTCACTCCACACCGCTATTGGTCCCTCTGCCCAATGTTGTCACCAGGCGATATTTTCTGCGTCTTAGTGAGGCACTGGCAGATCGATTCCCGGATGTGGCTGCACCCAAAGCACCGGACGCCAGTACGTTAGATGATTTTTTCTTAGCAGTTCGCTCGATTACCACAAACCAGGATCTACCGGGGCTCGGTTTTGAATTTGGCAGCAGGATTGCCATTTCAGATTACGGTGTTGTGGGGCTCGCTATAGCTAGCGCTCGGAACCTTGCAGAGGCCATAGAGATTCAGCTGAAGTACCTCGATATCATAACGAATACGGCCAAGGTCCATTATGTGGTGAGTCGAACTGAGCAGCATTTGATCTTGAAATTGCGAGAATTGGGGCAGGGTCGAAGGCTGGATCGTTTCACCATTGAGTCGGAGCTGAGCGCCCAAATGCGCTTTGTTATGGATCTGTTGCCAGCGGCAAATATGGCTCAATGTGAGTTGAGTTTCCCCTTTGAGCCCCTTCCGAACGGGCAACCATACCAAAGGGCGGGCAGTTGCGAGATTAGGTTTGAACAACCGACTGCCCAGCTTCGGATGCCGGTTGAATGGGCAGAACGCGCCCTGGATTCTGCTGATGAAACCCTTGCGCCGATGCTGGAGGACCGCTGTCAGCTGATTTTGAGCCAATTGACCTCGGCGGATGACTGGGTGCAGAAGGTTCGGAACCTGTTACTGACAAAAGCTTCGGAGGCAAACAGCCTGGTTGAGTCAGCGGAAGCTCTGGGAGTTTCGGTTGCGAAGTTAAGGTGGCAGCTCGGCAAGAGTAAAACGAGCTATAAGCAAATTCTCTTGGATGTTCGAATGACGCTAGCTTGTCAGTACCTGGAAGAGACGCCCTTAACCCTCCAGCAGGTGAGTTATCAGTTAGGTTATCACTATCCGAGTAACTTCCAGTTGGCGTTCAAAAAGTATTTTAACTGTGCGCCGGGTGAGTGGAGACGAACCCGGTGCTGACACAATTCACCTGAGATCGAGAATCCTGAGCGTCATTTACAGGATTAGAATCAGTAAATCGTAAATCTGCCTGTTTTGCTCATGGCCGACAACGGATACACTCGGCACTCGTCTTGAATAATAAATAGAGGGTTGTATGAGATACGAATCACCGACGACCACCAAAGAGGCCGTCTCCCTCCTTGCAAAAGAAAAGGGTAAAGCTTTTGTACTCGCTGGAGGGACTGACCTTCTGGTGCGGCTTAGAATGGATATGATTGATCCGGATCTAATGGTCGATATCAAACGCATACCAGCGATGATGGAAATTAAAAAATCAGCGACTGGTTTTAAGATTGGTGCTGGGGTTTCCGGCGCCAACCTTGGAAAAAACAAAGCGCTGGTTAAAGCCTGGCCGGGAGTTGTTGAAGCCGCCAATCTAATTGGGTCTGATCAGGTGCAGGGAAGATGCACCATGGCGGGTAATCTCTGTAATGCATCGCCCGCGGCGGATAGTGTACCGGCCATGATTGCCGCCGGTGCCAAAGCAATAGTGGTAGGTAAGAAGCGGAGAACCGTTGCGGTTGAAGATGTGATCACCGGTCCGGGGCAGACAAGTCTGGCCAAGGGTGAACTTATTGAAGCCATCACATTGCCTGCTCGCCCAGCAAAATCCGGAGACGCGTATCTCAGATTCATCCCAAGAACAGAAATGGATATTGCCGTTGTTGGCGTTGGCATTAGCCTCACATTAAGCAAAGGCGTTATTGCCAAGGCGCGGGTTTCCCTTGGGGCTGTAGCGCCTACCCCCCTTCTGGTAAAGGCAGCAGCTAAAGCGATTATTGGCACCAAATTAGATGATGATGCACTAGAGGCGTTGGCTGAGGCCTGTTCCGCGGCTTGTAATCCTATCGACGACAAGCGCGGCACAATTGAGTACCGCAAACGTATAGCCGGTGTCCTGGCGAAACGAACAGCAAAAATTGCATATGAAAGAGCAGGGGGTAAGTGATGTCCGGTGTACACGTAACGACAACAATTAACGATGATCCTATCGAATATGTTTGCCCGGCAGATGAGTCTTTGCTTGACGTGCTGCGGGATAGATTGGGTTTGATGGGTGCAAAAGAAGGCTGCGGTACCGGTGATTGTGGTGCTTGTAGTATCACCCTTGATGGTCAGCTGGTGTGTTCCTGTTTGGTCCTGGGTGCCGAGGCAGAAGGTCGGTCGATTACCACCGTTGAAGGTATGGCAAGTGGTGAGAAACTACATCCATTACAGAAGCAGTTTATTGACAATGCCGCTTTGCAGTGTGGCATTTGTACACCGGGCTTTCTTGTTGCGTCGAAGGCGTTGTTAGATGAAAACCCCGACCCCACAGAAACAGAAATTCGTTATGCACTGGCGGGTAATCTCTGCCGCTGCACGGGCTACGACAAAATCGTAAAGGCCGTCCAGGCAGCTGCTAAAGATCTGCGTAAGCAGAACAAAAAGAAGTAGGAGGCGAGAGAATATGAGTGATTCAAAATATACCGGGCAGGATTTTAAGGTTGTAGGAACTCGGGTTAAACGACCTGACGGATTAGACAAGGTGACAGGTCGGGCTCGATACGGAGCGGATATGAACGCCCCGGGCCAGTTGGTAGGTTTGATGCTTAGGTCTCCTTATGCCCACGCAAAGATTAAAAAGATTGATACGTCCAAAGCAGAAAAACTAAAGGGCGTAAAAGCCGTTATTACATCAAAGGATCTACCTGATCTAACGGATGGCAATGCTGGGCTCTACGACACATTAGAGAACTGTATGGCGCGAGATCGTGCTTTGTACGATGGCCATGCGGTAGCAGGTGTTGCAGCAATTGATAAGTCCACGGCGAAGAAAGCCTTAAAGTTGATTAAGGTCACCTATGAAAAACTTCCCCATGTCACCGATGTGGATGAGGCACTTAAACCAGACGCGCCTGCGGTGCAGCCTCGTTATGCTCAAGAAGGACAGCCTAGCAATTTTATGAGTCAGGGTGTGTTCGGGCACGGCGATATTGATCAAGGTTTTGCTGAAGCTGATGTCATTGTGGAACGCAGCTATAAGACTGGCCAGACCCATCAGGGTTATATTGAACCCCATGCCTGTGTCGCGACGTTAAGCCCCGATGGTAGTGGCGAACTCTGGGTCACAACCCAGGGGCACTTCTCCTACCGAAATACCTGCGCCCAGCTTTTAGGTCTGGACTTTGCCAAGTTGAAGGTGACTTCTTCTGAGATTGGTGGTGGTTTTGGCGGTAAGACCCACGTATGGATGGAGCCTATTGCTCTGGCACTGTCACGCAAAGCGAATCGTCCAGTGAAAATGGTCATGAGCCGGGAAGAGGTATTTAAAGCTTCTGGTCCTACCTGCTCAACATCAATGGAAATCAAACTGGGTGCAAAGAAGGATGGTTCTATCGTTGCTGCAAGCGCTGTGTGTCGCTACATGGGCGGTGCATTCCCAGGCATCTGGGGCACCCTTGGCGGGATGACAGCTTTTGCCTGCTACAACATTCCAAACAATAAGGCCGTGGGCGTTAATGTCCTGTGTAACCGACCAAAGGTTGCTGCCTACCGGGCGCCCTCAGCGCCGATGATGGCATTTGGGGTTGAGAGCACTATGGATCAGTTAGCTAAAGAGCTGAATATTGATCCCGTCGAATTACGCCTCAAGAATGTTGCAAGAGAAGGTACCCTGGCACCCTACGGTCCAGTTTGGGGCCCCATTGGCATCGAACCAACTCTTGAAGCGGTGCGTAAGCATCCGCATATGAAGGCCAAGTTAGGTAAGAATCAAGGCCGTGGCGTTGCCTGTGGTTTCTGGTTCAACATTGGCGGCCAAACCTGCAGTGACTTAAACATTGGCGCAGACGGCACAGTGAATTTGACCGTTGGTACCATCGACGTAGGCGGCGCTAGAGCTTCCCTTGGGATGATTGCTGCGGAAGAGCTTGGTATTGCTTATGAGGATGTTCGCGTCAATATTGGTGATACTTCATCCCTTGGCCACAACGATACTACTGAGGGGAGTCGTGGAACCTTTTCGTCAGGCATGGCAGCAATTTTTGCCGCAAGAGACGCCGTTGAAATCTTAAAGTCCCGAGCGGCTAAGATGTGGCAAATCCCCGTTGAGTCGGTTGTCTGGGAGGACGGGACGGCCAAAGCAATGGGTGCTGAGCACGGTAACCTACCACCTTTGTCCTTAAAAGAAATTGCAGCAAAAGCTGGGAATACCGGCGGACCTATTGCTGGCCACCACGAAGCAACAGCAGATGGTGCGGGGGTTTCATTTGCGTCACACATTGTTGATGTGGAAGTTGATCCTGAAACCGGCAAAACCCAGATCCTGCGTTATACGGTTGTCCAGGATGCGGGCAAGGCGATTCACCCTCAGTATGTCGAAGGACAATTTCAGGGAGCAGCCGCTCAAGGTATTGGCTGGGCGCTGAATGAAGAGTATATCTACGGTGACGATGGCCGATTGCAAAACGCAGGATTTCTTGACTATAGAATTCCGGTTTGTTCTGACTTGCCTAATATTGATACCAAGATCCTTGAGATTCCGAACCCTAGCCATCCCTACGGAATACGCGGTGTTGGTGAGACGTCCATTGTGCCGCCCCTTGGCGCAATCGGTAACGCCATTTCCAATGCTGTGGGTGTCAGGATGAATCAGGTTCCCATGTCTCCACCCAGGATTTTAAAAGCCCTGGATGACGCAATGGCTGATGCTAACAGTAGCGAAGTTGCTTAAGGAAAACGGCCTGTGGAAGTCTTTCTTTCTGGGCCCCTAAGGGATGCCGTGGATGGTGCTACCTCAATTCAAGTTGAGGCGAGCACCATTCGCGAACTCCTGACTAGACTCAACGATCGCTACCCTAAACTCAATGTCCATATGGATGATGGCATTGCCGTTGCAATTGATGGCACCATTTACCGAGATAGTTGGGAAACGGTCATTCCAGAAAACTCTGAAGTATTTCTATTGCCTAGAATTGTAGGCGGCTAAATTTTTACAGTGCTTTTTAAGAGCACAATTATTCTAGGAGAAGTTTGATGGCATTAGCGATCACAAAAGACTCAATTGATTTAGGTATTGTCACAACAGATGCTGACAAGTCCCTGGCGTTTTATCGAGATACCCTTGGTCTTGCCGAAGAGGGTGCTATGGATATGCCCGGTGGCGGAAAAATGGTGCGCTTGAGTTGCGGCACGACCACCCTAAAAATTGTTGTGAATGCCAAGGAACCCAAAGCGACGTCTCCTGCCGGCGGAATAGGTGGTTCAACAGGGTTTCGATATTTCACGATCTCCGTTAGTAACCTTGAGGCGGCAACGGATGAGTGCGCAGCGGCGGGATATAAGATTGCCGTTCCAGCCCGGGATATTAGACCCGGAGTGAAAATTTCTATGATTGAAGATCCAGATGGCAACTGGGTTGAGCTGTTGCAGATGGGTTAGATGACTGTGGACTATTTAACCGTCGAAGCAGCAAAAAACCTATCCGGGCTAAGGCTGGTCCTAACGGCCGGTGTACCTGGGCCCTGGAGTGAATCCGCCAAAGCCCTGTTTCGCCATCACCAGGTGCCCTACTCACCGGTGCGCCAGGAAGGTGGTCGGGACAATCCTGAGCTTGTCGCCTGGACAAAGCACCGCAATGCGCCGATTGCGCTTTATAACGATGAAGCGCCCCGGGTTCGTTGGTTGGAGTTATTGGACCTTGCCGAACGATTGGGTCAGGGGCCATCTCTGGTGCCTGGGGATCGTGTGAACAGGATGCTCATGGTTGGGCTTGTGAACGAAATTGCCGGTGATAATGGCTTTGCCTGGAATGCGCGCCTGCTTATGTTGAATGCCACCTTCGAGGCCGTTGGTGACAAAGCCTATAAAAACCCGATGTTGAAGGATTACCAGTTCGAACCGGACAAAGTCGAAGGGGTGAAAGCTTCACTTAATGACTTTCTTGCCTTCTTAGGTAAGCATATCGCTCAACAGGAAGGGCCTTATCTGGTGGGCGGTGAGTTCACCGCAGCGGACCTTTATTGGGCTTACTTTTCAAATCTCCTGCAACCCCAGGATCCTGCGGTGAATCCCATGCCGGGATTTTTACGCAAGAGCTATGAGTTGTCAGCGACCCTATTGGAGCCCTTCAGTGATGCATTAATTGTCCACCGGGACCTGATATTCGCAAAACACCTGCAGACACCATTAACGTTCTAGTCTTGGGTAGTGCTGGTATCTCATTTTTGGTGGTTTTCGATTCCGTTCTAAATATTTGCCCGGATGCCTCCTTTGGCCGCTGGTCTTCAGGCCCCTGCCGGAAAGGCTCTGGCCGTGGGCCTTTCGCGCTCGTTGAATTGTGGCCCAGCAAAGAGTTATGGTGCGCCCTCACAAAAATTATTGGAGCGATCCCATGGCCGAAGCCTGGATTATTGATGCATGTCGAACCCCCCGGGGAATTGGTAAAAAAGGCAAGGGTGCCCTTGCTGATGAACATCCACAACATCTAGGCGCAGCGGTACTCAAAGCGCTTCAGGAAAGAGTGGGTTTTAACACAGCCGAAGTTGATGACATCATTTTTGGTACCAGCTCCCAGCGTGGTACTCAAAGTGGTGACCTGGCTCGAATGGCGGCCCTTGATGCCGGCTACGATGTTAAAGCCAGTGGTGTCACCCTCGACCGCTTCTGTGGTTCAGGTATCACCTCGGTCAACATTGCTGCTGCAAATATCATGGCAGGAATGGAAGACCTCACAATCGGTGGCGGCACCGAAATGATGTCTCTTGCGGGTTCTGGCGGTGGTAAGGGATCTCCCTTCCTCGACAACGATAACTTCCGTCTACGGGATGTGCATCCCCAGCCTCACCAGGGTGTTTGCGCTGACGCAATTGCGACACTAGAAGGCATCGATCGAAATGCACTAGATAGTCTTGCGCTGGTCTCTCAGCAGCGAGCAGACCATGCCATTAAAAATGGCCACTTCGATAAGTCGTTGATCACCGTTTACAAAACAGATGGGTCAGTTGCATTGGATCATGAGGAATTTCCTCGTCCTCAGACTACCCTTGAAGGTCTCGGCCAGTTGAAGGCTTCTTTTGAGGTGATTGCAGATATAGAACTGGACGACAAGGGCACCACTTTCCGTAAGCTGGTTGCAAAAAAATACCCCGATCTGAAAATCCAACATTTTCACCATGCTGGAAACTCTTCGGGTGTTGTCGATGGTGCCGGTGCGGTATTACTGGCATCAGCAGAATATGCAAAAGCTAATGGCATGAAGCCCAGGGCGAGAATTAGAGCCATGTGTAACATGGGCGACTCACCCACACTGATGTTGAACGCGCCGGTACCCGCTGCGAGAAAAGTACTCGAAAAAGCCGGTTTATCTATTTCTGACATTGATCTGTTTGAGATTAACGAAGCCTTTAGTGTTGTGGCTGAAAAGTTCATTCGGGATCTTGATCTTGACCGGGACAAGGTGAATGTCAACGGTGGTGCGATGGCCCTTGGTCACCCTATTGGCGCAACCGGATCAATGTTGATTGGAACAGTACTTGATGAACTTGAGCGTCGCGATCAGCAGTTTGGTCTCGTCACCATGTGTGCTGCTGGTGGTATGGCACCGGCAATTATCATCGAGCGGATCTAAAGATTGTCTGCGCGCTCTGAAGCTTTGCAGTTTCAGGGCGCGTAGATTGTTCCAGCTACTCTTTTATAAATTCTACTGATCTATTTTGGAGTTCTATTTCAAAGTTCTATTTCAAAGTTCTATCTTGAACCGGCCCTGCTAAGCAGGGACTTGCAGCGTGATGGATAAACAGTTGCCAACTGTAACATCCCGCCAGGCCAGTTCAGCGCCAATTTGTTCCGCACGATAGCGGATATTCGCTAGACCACCTGATTGTAAATTTTCGACAACCCGCCCGGTACCGTTATCGATTAGTGTGATTTCTATTTTGTTCTCAGCGTCCTGTAGGCTGAGTTCAACCCGTTCACAATTTGAATGTTGCAGTATATTTGAGATGGCTTCTCTGACAATTCTTGTCAGGTTGTAGGCTGTACCCGGGTCAAGATCAAATTCAAAATTTGAGGTGCTCACCAGCGCGTAATGTTTACCTGCGCTGGTGAGTCTCAGCTCAGCTTCCTCATGTATTTGACGAATGCACTGGCTGAAAGACAGTGCGGGATTGCTCGCTTTGTAGATAGACTCCCTTAAACTTTCTAGCGCGCGCCGCGCCAGGCCTCTTTGTTTGTCATCTTCGGCGGTGTGTACAATAGAAATGAGCTGGGAGCCGAGATCGTCATGCAGTGATCGGTAGATCTTAGATCGTTCTTCATTGGCCCGGTTATCAAGTTCAAACTCACGGTTCTTCTCATAGCTCAGTTTTAGCTCCTGATTGGTTGCGGCTACTCGAGCCTCCAGGGTTCGATTAAGTGACTCTGATACGTTTAGCGCATTGGTAAAGCGATGGATAAGATGGGCAAAAAAAGCAATGGCTAATAGCGGTGATGACAATTGCATCCAATTGGAGGCGACAATATGCACCTCCGGTGGACTCAAAAATGCGTAGTAAATATCGTGGCATTGCAAAAGAATCAGGCAGATATACGCGACGCTAAACCATAGCCGCGTGCTGGTCGGTGCTCTTACTGTCAGGCTGATGATATAGATGCCAAGCAGGGTGCCGGCCAGAGTGAGGAGAAGGCTGACGCTATAGCCAACGGGCTGCAGGTAGTACGGTGGCAGAAGTAAATAGCCGACGGTGATCGCCAAAACACCATAGCTCATGCCTCGCTTTAATCTAGGCCAGTTCAAGTTAAGTGCGTCTAGTGAAAACCTGATCATGAGTAACAGCACCCAGGCTGATCCAGCATGGTGCAATGTGATCCAGGCCTGCATGCCAATAGGTACAAAATCCAAAAAGAAAAATGAAGTGGTCAGAGCGGAAAATGCCGCGAGGGCGCTGAATTCTAGATACAACTGTTCGTCTCTGCGTTGAATCCATAGCCAAATCCCTAGTACCGACAGGAGACAGCACAATATAAACAACCAGAACGAGACCTCGATCTGCAAGAAGTGTCGTTTGTTATAGATCCCCTCGAGTGCGGGTCGGTCGCCGAACACCAGAGGCGAAAGTGTGGTGCCTCCTGGACCAGAATCAACTTTGATATAAATGTAATCAGCGCTGGGACCCTGGGCAGGTGGCGCATGGATGCTATGGGTAATGTCGATCAGAAGCGGATGATTCCAACTGATATTGAGTTGCTCAATGGGTGGTGTCTGGGTTGTACCGCCGAGGAACGAGTGATTGAAGTAGACGCCTGCTCTAACATTATGCCGCCAGATATATAGGCTGGGTCTCGACCAGGCATTAAGATGCAGTTCCGAGATAGGTATGCGAAACCAGTTTTGCTCATAATCCGCCATACTTTCGTAAGGGCGAGGGTACTTCGAATAGGGCAAGGAAACCGGCTGCCAGCTGGCGTTAGCCGGAGGTGGGGTCGACGTATTCGCCACAATGTGTTCGATATCACGAATCGTGGTTGTTGGTGGAGATGCTAAGACGTCCCCGTAAAGCACAACTAAACAGAATATTAAAAAGCATGTTCTCATTGTGACAAACGCCAACTCTGGGGTCAGATCTGTTCAATAATACCTTAACATCCGTATAAGATATGAATCTTGTGAGTCTTGCTTACGCTTGTAAGATAGCGCCCATCATTTAGGAGATATTATGACTGTCCTTAGAACTTTTGTTGTCCTACTGTGTTTTGTCTCGGTGGAGGTCTCCGCTGCAGACATCAAGAAAGCTCGGCCAGAATCCGTTGGAATGTCTTCAGAACGTCTGGAGAGAATTCGGCCCATCATGCAAAACTATATTGATCAAGGACAACTCGCGGGGATCACAACCATGATCACCAGACGAGGCAAGATCGTTCACCAGGAAACCGTTGGGGTCCTGAATCTGAACACCGGTGAAGCGCTTGAGGCAGACTCGCTGTTTCGAATCTATTCGATGACAAAGCCCATTGTCTCCGTTGCGCTGATGCAACTGTATGAGCAGGGTAAGTTTCAGTTAGATGATCCCGTTGCCAAATATCTGCCTGCATTTAAAGATGTAGAAGTACTCGAGGATGGCGTACGGGTAAAAGCCAAACACGCGCCTACTATTCGAGAGGTGATGAGTCATACCGCGGGATTTACCTACGGAATTTTTGGCAACTCCGAGGTTGATAAACTGTATCGAGCGGCATTGTATCAACCTAAACGTATGGGTATGGCTGTCAGCAATCTTGAAGAGATGGTCGACAAAATGGGTAGTCTTCCGCTGCTGTACCAACCGGGCGAACGTTGGGTTTATAGCCTTTCTGCGGATGTTGTGGGTAGACTAATTGAAGTGCTAAGTGGCCAGCCCCTTGACGTTTACCTGCGTGAGCAATTGTTTTCCCCCCTTGTTATGAATGACACATTCTTTGAGGTGCCGAAGGAAAAGCTGAATCGTTTTGGTACTAATCATATGAGAAATGAACAGGGCGAGCTGATAGTGATGGATACGCCCGAGACAAGCCGGTTTGCAGGTCCCGTGACGTTCTTCTCGGGTGGTGGCGGACTTGTCAGCTCCACTATGGACTATATGCGTTTTGCCCAAATGTTGTTAAATGGTGGAGAGCTAGACGGAAAACGAATCTTAAGTCCACGGACGATTGAGTTGATGACCGTTAACCAGTTAGAAGCAGGGGTGACCTCTGGCTTTGGCGAGCGCCCTGGTGTAGCGGGAACCGTTGGTTTTGGTCTGGGTTTTGGGGTTGCGACTGAAAAACCCAAAACAGTCTCCGGGTCAAAGGGAGAATACACCTGGGGTGGCGCAGCGGGGACAATCTTCTGGGTTGATCCTAAAGAAGAGTTGGTTGGGCTCCTTATGGTACAAATGATGAGAAACCCAATAGACCTACGGCAACAATTTAAAGTGCTCACCCATCAGGCGATTATCGACTAGGACAAAAGCAGGTCTAGGTTGTCAGCACGCCTGATAGTTAAAGCGGCGTTGCTGGCTCCGGCTTATCAGCCTGGCTTGTAAGCGTACGTACAAGGCGATCCAAAAATATCACACCCTCATGGAACGACCGTTTTAAAATTCTTTCGTCACGACCGTGGGCTCTAGATTCCCCTGCATCGCGGAAAATACCAGAGACCCCGTAGACGGGAATACCGGCATTACGGAAGTAAAGCCCGTCGGTTGCGCCGGTACTCATGGATGGCAGGACGATGGCCCCTGGCCACATTGATTCTGTGACACCCGTGACTGCGGTCATCACTTCTGCGGTAAGCGGTGAAGGGTCGCTCGGAGTAGCCGGTTTGATTGGTGTAACCGTTACGTCAGGGTCAGCAATAATCTGCACCAGTGTGTTTTGTACTTCGATTGGAGAATTGCCGGGTAGCACTCTACAGTTAACTGTTGCACTGGCTCTTTGGGGCAGCGCATTTTCTGCGTGGCCGCCCAGGAGTTGGGTGGCAACACAGGTAGTACGGAGTAGGGCATTAAACGAAGGGGTTTGCTCAAAATGCTTGATGCTTGCTTGTTCTGGTGGGTCGGCGAGTAGCCCCTCGATTAACTTCACTTCCTCGGGGGTGCTGTTTATGGCCGATGCGGTGAAGAATGCTCTGGTGATTTCATTAAGTTCAACGGGGAATGTGTGACCTTCAATATTTGTCAGCCCATGGGCCAGTTGGTAGATCGCATTATCAGGGGTTGGGCGTGAGCTGTGTCCGCCCGGGTTAGTGACTTCTAGTGTAAAGGATTGATATACCTTTTCTGCTGCCTGGATAGCATTAATCTGATGAACACCATTTTGGATTATGCCGCCGCCACCCTCGTTGATGACAAAATCACTTTCAACCAGATCTCTGTGGTTAGCCAGGAGATACTGCACACCATTAAAGTCCCCGCCTTCCTCGTCTGCTGTTAACGCGACAATGATGTCGCGGTCTGGCGAATAGTTTTCGTGCTTCATGCGGATCAGGTTTGCAATATGAATGGCTGCTTCATCTTTATCGTCCAAAGTGCCACGGCCATAATAGTGGTCACCCTCGATCAGAAATGTAAATGGGTCTTTGGTCCAATCCTCAGGGTTTGCTTCAACAACGTCTATATGGGCGAGGAGTAGTATAGGGCCGCGGATTGGGTTTTTGCTTCGATATCGAGCAATTAGGTTGCCCTTTCGATCGCCGTTTCGGATGACCCGAACATCTTGCTTCGGGAAACCTGCAGCAATCAAACGTTTTGCCATCAAGTCTGCGGCGATACCCGTGTCACCTGTCGAATGGGTCGTGTCGGTTTCAACGAGTTCCTTGAAGATCTCCAGTGCAAGCCGTTGATGGGCATCCAGGTTTTCCGCTATCGCAACTGTGGTTGTCGAGGCGAACAGCAACGCAGTCAGTCTGAGTAAAACAAGTTTCATATAAGTTGCCTATAAGAATCCGTACAAAATGCCACCAAGACTGCCAATGAGCAGTACAACAATGGAGAAGAAACCCATAAGAAATCCAACTGTGCGACTACCTGGATCCTTGATGTAAGCCATGTAATAAATAGGTCTACCAATGACAAAAAGCAGGCCAATGGCGGCACCAATGGTTTCGCTAACAAAAAAGGCAAACAACCACAGGGCGGGAATAAATATGATGAGCTGTTCGATGGTGTTTTGCTGAACGCGAAAATAACGTTCCCATTCCTCGTTGCCTGAAACGGCAGGCGCTGGGACGTTATATTTTTGTCTGCCCATGCCGACCTTAAAAGCAAAAAACATGAGTTCTAGCAATGCAATCACAGTAATCAGTGCAGGTAGGTCTATTGATAAGTACATCGGTGATCCCCAGGGGTTTGAGTGGGCTTAGCATAACTGATTGGCATCTGAGGGGGGCAAAATTGAAACAAAAAAAGACCTTCCGAGCATGATCAGGGAAGGTCTTTTATTGTACTGCAATTGCTCTGCTAGCAGAGCAAGCTAGACTCGTCTTACTTAGGCATCTAGATAGGCATCTAGTTAGGCATCTAGTGATGCAAAGGTTTTGCCCTCGGCAACGAGTTTTTTCAGTAGCTCAGAAGGTTTCCAGGCTTCGTCTTTGGTTTCTGCATAGAAACGTTCGATATCAGCCAGCACCTTATCTAACCCCTGAGTATCCGCAAACCACATGGGTCCGCCCACATAGGTTGGGAATCCGTAACCATTTACATAAACCGTATCGATGTCGCTGGCTCGTAGGGCATGACCTTCTTCGAGCAATTTTGCGCCAACGTTCACGAGTGGATAGATACAACGCTTCAGAATTTCTTCGTCGGTGAAGTCTTTGCTTTCAAAGCCCAGGTCCGTGGCAACCCGCTTAACAATGGCGTCTGCTTCAGCATCGGGACGAGGTGTTCGATCACCCTCGGCATACTGATAATAACCTTTCATATTCTTCTGGCCGTAACGACCAGCTTCACACAGTTCATCGGGAATTCGGGCAGTGACCTCGTTTGAGCCACCCATCATCTTACGAGCGCGCCAGCCAAGATCTAGACCAACCATGTCCGCCATAGTGAAAGGACCCATTGCCAAACCGAAGTCAAAAATAACCTTATCAACTTGAGCAGGCGAAGCGCCTTCAAGAATCATCATGCTTGCTTGACGGGAATAGGCGCCAATCATACGGTTACCAATGAAACCTGGGCAGTTACCTGCAACAACCGAGACCTTGCCCAGTCGCTTGCCCAGTGCCATGGCTGTGCCGAGTGCAGAAGTAGAAGATTTCTCGCCTCGAACAACTTCAAGCAGTTTCATGACGTTCGCAGGGCTAAAGAAGTGCAAGCCAACGACGTTTTCAGGTCGTGAAGTTTCTGCAGCAATTGCGTCAACGTCTAGGCCGGAAGTGTTGGTTGCAAGCAACGCGCCTGGCTTCATCACTTTGTCGAGCTTGGCAAAAATCTCTTTCTTGAGATCAAGGTTCTCATAGACGGCTTCAACCACAACATCAGCATCTCCGAGATCCTCGAAGGCTTCAGTCGGGATGATCAGCGCCATACGTTCATCCATCTTAGCCTGGCTTAATCGACCGCGGGAAACTGTGCGAGCGTAGTTGCCTTCAATGACTTTCAGGCCCTTGGCTAGATTATCTTTGTCATTGTCGTGCAGACGTACCGGAATACCAGCATTGGCAAAACACATTGCAATACCACCGCCCATGGTGCCGGATCCAATAACAGAGGCTCTATTGATATCAATGAGCGGTGTTTCTTTGTCGAGCCCTGGGATCTTATTCGCCGCCCGTTCAGCAAAGAATATGTGGATCAACGCTTCACGCTGTGGGTGCTTCAAGCATTCGCCGAATAAGCGTTGTTCTGCTTTCATGCCTTCGTCAAAAGTTGCTGAGTTAACGGCAGCTTCGACACATTTTAGAATTTGAGCTGGAGCAAATTGGCCGCGATGGGTCTTTTCAATTTGCTTGGCGGCCTCTTCAAAGACCTTAGTGTTGCCCTTGTCGGCAGCAATCTTGTCAGTTAAATCGCGAATCTTTCGAGTTGCACTGCCGGCGGCAACAATCTCTTCTGCGTAGGCAATGCCTGCTTCAACAATATCGCCTTCAGCAACACGATCGACGATGCCAAGCTTGAGTGCTGCAGGAGCTAAAATTGGATCACCGGAAACAATTGCGGTTACAGCAGCTTGAGCGCCAATTAATCGAGGCAATCTTTGCGTGCCGCCTGCGCCTGGTAGTAGGCCGAGTTTGACTTCAGGCAGTCCAACGGGAGCCGTTGGGGCTGCAATTCGATAGTCACAGCAAAGCGCAACTTCAAGACCACCGCCAAAGGCAGTGCCGTTGATTGCAGCAATAATGGGTTTGGTGCTGCCTTCCATTTTATCCAGTGCTTCGCCAAGACCTACGGCTTCAGATGCTGCTCCACCGAACTCGCCAATATCCGCGCCAGCAATAAATGCCCGGTGCATACCTGTGAGCACAATAGCCTTGATGCTGCTGTCATCTAGCGCTTTTGTGACGCCATCAAAAAGTCCCTGCCGAACGCCGGAGGACAGTGGATTTACCGGTGGGTTGTCGATACTGAGTAATGCAATTTCACCCCGTTGCTCATAATGTACGGCACCTTTCATGGTCGCTCCTTCCTATCTATAAAGAGTTGAGAGTTATGGTTGACAGATAAACTGTCGGCTTAATATCGGGGAGGGAGTATAGCCTGCCAGTGGCACCATTTATTGGCATTTTTCCAGTGAATCCAAGGGTATAAAGTTGAAATTTGGAGCCAGGCACCGGGTGATAGCCTAAGGGACTTTTTGTTTTGCCAGGAAGGGGTAGGGTATTGCCGCTAAAAGCAAGGCAATGGCGAGAAAGCCGAAGACGGCTGAAAACCCAAAATCCCTGAGCAAGAAGCCGGTGATCAACGGGAAGCCTATTATGCCCAGACCTGAGATGAGGTTAGCGATGGTCATGCCTCTTCCAGCGAAGGCCTGGGGCAAGGCTGCCCTGATCTCTCGTACCAGCAGCACATTAAAGCTGCAGGCAGTTGAGATCAGGCAAAGCATTAGGACCGCGCCCGTTGAACGCAGCGGAAAGATGGCCAGGGCGGTCAATGCAATGAATGTCATGATCACCCCGGCGGAAATGATGGGGGCGGAATTGTGAAATAGTCGCGCTAGCAGCCCATATAGCAGTACTGATCCTATCTGCAACCCGCCAAGCAGCGAGATTGCCCCACTTGCAGCAAGTTTATCCAATGAATGGATGTTGATGAGATAGGTGCTTGACCAGGTGGCCACAACCGTCAAGATGATGGGGTAGGCACAAATGAATAGAGGCAGAAATTTCAAGAAGTGACGGTTAAGCAGCGCTTTGCCAATTGGCAGCGGGTCGGTATGCCGGGGGATGGCTGAGGTATTCTGAAGTCCCACTTTTACGATGCCAAGCATCACCGCAAGGACTACTCCACCGGCAAACTCTGCAACCCGCCAACTCGATAGGTCAGCGAGGGCAGTGATAGGGTACCCCGCTAGTAGGGTGCCAAGTTGCGAGAATGCGTAGACAAATGAAAGGTAAAGGGCCTGTTTAATAGGTGGGATATGTTGAGTTAAATAATACACAGCGCCCATAAATAGTGGGCTACTACCGATACCAATTAATAGTCTACCGAGAAGATATTGTGGCGCCGTTTGGGCGGAGGCAACCAGCATCACGCCGACAATGGCAACGGGGAGAAATCTTGTGATGGATCGAGCAAACCCGAGTCTATCCAGTGAAATACCCACCAACAGTTGTGCACCCATAAGACCAATAAAGAAGGCTGCGCTCGACTGCCCAAGGAAAAGTGGGGTGGCGCCAAATTCCTGGGCCGCTTGAAGTCCCAGGGTTGCAGGGGTGGTGCGAAAAAAATGGCTCATAGAGGTTAGGCCGACCAGTATGAGGAGGGTACCTAACGCTGAAGTTGTCTTGTTTTGTTGCTTATTGATGCTTGGCTCCGTTCGCTGGTGCGAACGCTATATCGTTTTACACAAACGAGGCAACTATCTGAGGCGTAATCGCTTGTGTTACGTACCAGATTTAATCTTTGTGAATGGGGTCTGGTTCAACCCCGGCGGATGAATTTTGTTTGCAAGTAGCCTGGGATCTACGTTTTATTACCACTCACCAACATAGCGACTGAATGAATATGCTTGATTCAAACTACTCCTTTGATCTTGGGAGCCATCATTTTGAGATCTCAACGTCATCGGCAGATGCCCAGCTCTGGTTCAACCGAGGTGCTATCTGGCTCTATGGATTTAATCATGAGGAGGCTGTGAAATGTTTTGAGCAGGCGGCATTAGCCGATCCAAAATGCTTGATGGCCCAATGGGGTATCGCCTATGCAATTGGGCCTAATTACAACAAGGTCTGGGAAATGTTCCCCTATCGGGAAAAACAAAGCTCTTTAGCCATTGCGCAAAAAGCGCTTGCTACGGGCGCTGAGATTGCCGCTGAGCTAGAGCACGACACCAATGAAATGGAGCGCGCAATGCTTAATGCGTTGGCACTTCGTTATCCTGAAAACCCCGAAGTTGAAGATTTTAGCCCCTATAGCGAGGCCTATGCTGAAGCGATGCGGGAGGTGTATCAGAAGTATCCTGGCAACCTTGATGTGACCAGTATTTTTGTTGAGGCGTTGATGGGGCGCACTCCCTGGGCGCTGTGGGATCTTGTGGCAGGGTGTCCAGCAGAAGGTGCGTCGACGGTAGAGGCTAGAGAGGCATTAGAGTCTGTTTTCAAAGCGCAACCAACCTCCTGGCAACACCCAGGATTGCTGCATCTGTATATCCATCTTATGGAAATGTCGCCAACTCCCGAGGCAGCCCTATCGCAGGGGGATCATCTGGCTAAATTGGTGCCTGCATCTGGGCATCTTTTACATATGGCAACTCATATTGATGTGCTTTGTGGTGATTATCAAAACGTCGTGGCGAGAAATCAGCGTGCGGCGCTCGCGGATCAACCGTTCACCGCACTGCGTGGTGCCGACAATTTTTATACGGTCTATCGAATTCATAACGTTCACTTTGTGGCCTATGGCGCAATGTTTCTGGCGCAAAAAAGTATCGCATTAGACGCGGCGTTAGAACTTCAGGAACTATTACCCGAACCTATTGTTGCGTTTTTACCCGACTTCTTCGAAGCATTCTGGGGAATGAAAATCCATGTCATGGTTAGGTTTGGTATGTGGGATGAAATTTTGGAGGAACTGCTGCCGGAAGATGCGGAGCTATTTAGTTTCACCACGGCGCTACTCCGGTACGGTCGAGTTATTGCCCTGGCAAACACCAATCAACATGAAGCCGCGGCGGCGGAGTTTGATGCTTTCTTGATGGCAAAAGCGGCGGTGCAAGAGACGCGATTTATGTTTAACAATCCAGCGGCTGATGTACTTGTGATTGCAGAGCAAATGGCCGCCGGTGAACGACTGTACAAATCCGGTGAAATTGAAACTGGGCTGGAACATTTGCGTGAAGCAGCTAGGTTAAGTGATTCACTTCACTACGATGAGCCGTGGGGTTGGATGCAACCACCCAGGCATGCACTTGCGGCGTTGCTAATGGAGCAGGAACAATTTTCTGAGGCCGAAGCGATTTATCGTGCAGATCTGGGTTTGAATAACACGCTGGTTCGGCCTTGCCAGCATCCAGGAAACGTCTGGTCCCTGCATGGATTGCGAGAATGTTTAACCAGGCGCGGTGAGACAGTCGAATTGGTTCATATACAGCATCAGCTCGATCAAGTGTTAGCGCGGGCAGAAGTGCCGATTACGGCATCCTGTTATTGCAGAAAATCCTGACTCGTGCCTGTGTTCTTTTTGTTTTCTCTGTGCTTTCGCTTTGCCTTCTCGCAGCTAGACGCTTAAGGCATCGGAGAAGTCTGAAAACACACATCCAGACTCAATCAAAGATGCGCCGAGGCGTTTTTTGGCACGACTCAGGATTCTATCAAAGTGTTTGGCATCTAGGTCCAGGGCTTCGCAAATACTCGTTTTGCATTCATCGTAGTAATAGGTTCGTAATAGAACTTCACGATCTCGAGTAACCGGAAGCCGTTTAATATACTTCTTAACTCGACCGAGTTGCTCATCTCTTGCCAGCCGGCGATCATGTTCCACTGTTACGCTGTGAGCGTCGTCGAAGGAAGGTTTGAGTTCTTCCTGATTCGCTTTAAGTCGTCGCCATTCCAAAATTGAATACTTTGCGGTTTGCCGAACAAATCCACCAAGACTAGCCGGTTTGTTCAAAGAGCTACGACGCAGGTGGATTAACACTTTTAGTAGGGTGTCGTGGGCAATATCTTCAGCCCTTGCGAAGTCCGTTGTGTAGCCCGAGAGGTAGCGTACTGTCTGAAGGTGAAATCGTTCATAGAATTCACATTCCATGGCGTTGTCGCCGGCACCAATTGCATTGACCAATTGCTCTAGTGCGACTTCAGGTCCGAGAGTCGCGGTGGATATATTTTGCATGGGCGTTACCTATTTTCTTATTAGTGATGTTCATTTCGTTGTTTCAGCAGGTCCTGCACTTCCGGGTGGTAACGGAAGTTCATAAATTCATCCATCGCGTTGGGCAAACGGGTAAGTGCTTGCTCGATTGCCAGCATGGCGGCACAAAAAGAGTCCTCCTCAGCTACGATTGATTTAATTGGTGCTCTGTCACCGAGTGCTAACGCAATCCGCTCCCTGAGGTGGTCGAGATCGACTTTCTGGCCGGGGCAGCTTTTTCGAGTTCTGTATCGCGGCGGGAGATTGTCCTTTTCCAGAATTTGATTGATTTCCCGATGACCAATCACCTGACTAACGGGCAGGTTGTGCTTGATCAATAACTCTGCCAACAGATTGACCAGTGATTTATATTGAGCCGGTGTAAAATCCTCGCGGTCGCCGTGTCCGGCACAGCAAATGCCAAGTGAGCAATGATCTATGCCGGCGGTGTGTGAACCAGGACTGTCTGGGTCGACCCCGGACTCGATAGTGCCGTCAGCTTTGTATCTGTGCCGATCGTTGAGAATGACAAAGTGGTAGCCTAGTCCGCGCCAACCTCTTTGTTTATGCCAGCTATCAATTAGACTGGCATCACAATCGTCGCCATCAAAGGCAGAGGTATGGACGACGAGGTATCTGATATTCATTTGCAATCACCGAATACAGGAGCTTTCAGGCCTAGTGGGTAGGTTTGTATGCTGCTACTATTTGGTTTCTTGCGACAGTTACCATCAAGTCGGTTTAAGTGCGTAAAACTACGCTGTACCATCCACCGAACGATTTTTTGTATATGAAAGAGCTGGATCAGACGACTGGAGTTTTAACGACGCAGAAGCTTCTGTCGTTGCTTGAGTGTGGAAGAAGTCCAACGATCACTGATCGGCGATCTTTTGCAGCCAGTCTGAATGCGGAGGGTGAAAAAATAACTCTGCATGGCATAGAAGCCTGGTTTAAGCACACGGATTCGAATTATCAAACCCCTAAAGACTCACTCCACCCTGAACTAAAAAGCTACGCAATTCCACGAAAGCGATGGCGAGGGATTCTCGATTTGTTTCTTGTACCCATCTCTAAGGTTGGGTTGTCTGACGACAAATTTAGAGAGTGGTGCTTTGACCAGCACGACGAGCCCATCTCGGATGTAAAAGTAGAACAGGAAAACTCCGATGAGCTGGGGCTAGTCACGGACCGGCCTTCGATAGCGGTCCTGCCTTTTGTTAACACCGGTGGTGATGTTCGAATCGATAGCCTCGCTGGCGGATTAACAGAAGACATTATCCATCAGCTATCACGAATGCCCGAAATGTACGTGATTCCCCGTTCAACCATCCAGAAATATCGTGGCGAGCCGTTGACCTGTGAGCATGTTGCGGAACAATTGCGTGTCCACTACATGTTGGAAGGGCGTATTCGACGCTCCGGTGAAACCCTTAGAATTATCGTTGAATTGATGGATACCTTGTCCGGCAGCATTGTTTGGAGTCAGCATTTCGACGAAGCGGAAGCGGATATTTTTAAGATTCAGGATAATGTGAGTTTGCAAATCTGCGCCAATATTGAGCCGGCGTTGCGAATTCAATCGATCCGTACTTATCCGAGTTCTCAAGACTCCGAGCTTAAATCCTGGCAAGCCTGGCAATACGGCTGGCACGAGATGTACATCAATTCCCCCCTCGCTGCGCCCTTTGAGTCAATTGATCTATTTAAAAAGGCAGCAGCAGAAGAGCCAGAGTACGCCCTTGCCCATGCAGGGATTGCCACTGGACTTGCCGTTGGAATGCTTTGGGGTGGGATTGGCCAGGGCGCGTTACCCGAGGCAAAGCAACATGCGGAAATTGCCTTTAAGCTTCTGCCTGAAAGTTCGGTAGTGCTTTTTGGCATGGCAATGATCACCTTTCTTGAGCCTACACCTATGACGGTGCCGCTTGAGTATTTGGAGCGAGCAGTAAAGTTAGAACCAAGTAATGTTGTGTATCAATCTTCCCTCGGATATTTAGAAGCAATGACGGGATCTGCGGAAAAGGGCGTGGATAGATGTCAGTTTGCAATCAATGTTTCTCCTAAGGACGCGAAGGAACCGTTTATTTGCTACATGCTGAGCAATGCACTGATTGCAAATGGGCAATATCAGGATGCTATTGCAACGATGATGCGCTCACGAATGTTCTCAACCGTAGATCTTGTTTGGATCATGACGGGATTTGCCCAATATATGCTGGGCGATGAAAGAAGCGCAAAAGAATCTTTGCGGGAAGCTATCAAGGTCGGAATAAGAAGTTTTGCTTTCTACGCCTACACCGTTAAACAGCGACTTTGGCCCCAGGTAGACGAAGAAGCCAAAGATTGTTACCTGGCACTGTTAACCGAAATGGGTATCAACTAAGGGATCTTAAAATACTCTGGAAGACGATACCGGCACCACGCTAATGCTCTGAGGATTGGCATGGCAAGTCGATATTTGAATTTCCAGATCTTGCCAGGATCCAGGGGCGGGATAATTTCAATTTTTGGTGAATTCGCGGCGTTGCGAATTCGAATACATTCCGCAGCATCAAGCCCACTTCGAACTGCACCTTCCATTGATGCGACTTCAGTAATTTGTTGGACAAAGTCACCTGCAAAGTAAAGGTTCGGGATGGTGCTCTTATTTTTGGGCCGATATTCCCAGGTGCCAACCTCGTTCACAAATAGCGGGGCATGCACGTTCTGGTGGGGAATATAATATTTCACCCGATCTTTTATGGCGGGGATATATTTTTCAATCTCTCTGGTGATTTGCTGCAAGAATCCAGCGGCTGAGAGTTTGTTGAAGGCTGAGCTGTCGCCCGCAACAATTTGTAGCACACTCTGGCCGGGGTAATGTTCTTTTAATTCCGGCCAGTGATGGTCGATCGAAAATGCCGTTAGTGCATATTCAGAATCCAGCAGTCGAAAATGTTCGGTCGGTAATTCAGGGATCACACCGTCGAATACGATGTCCAGAGCGCCGAAGGTATTGGATTTCAGATACTGTAGTTGACCCAGAGCTGGCTCTAGCTCATGCACTGCATCGGAATCAAATTCTCGCAGTACTTCCTGGGGCAGCGCGAGAAGGATCAGTTTATCTTTGATCGGCTCGCTCTGGGTGTTGATACTGACGGTCATATTGCCGTTCTCAATATCAAGGCCAGTGACTGAACTATTCAGGTGCAAGGTAAAGGAACCCGAACCAGTTTCGGCATAGTCATGTATGGCTGCCTCTATCCGATCAATCAGGACCCGGCCGAGGGATCCCTTCATGGCAACCCAGCTCGGCTTTGTTTTCATGACAGGGAACCATTGCAAAAATACATTGCGGATCGCCCTGGCCGACACTTCATATTCTCGAACTGTAAGGGCGTTTAACAGTAGGCGGCCGAAACTGACGGAGCCGAGGGAATTATAGATGCGAGAATTAACAAAACCCTTCAGCGATCGGTCCTCGACTTCTGACTCTGGTCTGGTCAGAAGGTCGAGCAGGGTAATCATGGTTCGGCCGGTATAGGGGTCATCGTCGAGAAATACAAATTGGCCGTCGTAGGGTTTTAGATTTTTGGGTCCCCAGCCCGGGTAGCAATCCCGGTCATAGTCGAGACCAATTTCCTGCCAGAGATGATACATATTGACGTACCAACCGGGGAATAGATGATACCCATGGTCGGACCGGACCCCATCTTCGAGTTGGTCGGTAGTCAGATTGAAGCTGGCATCGTAGAGGTCCGGTTTACAGTCGCTACCTGCTTTGCCGCCGAGTCTGTCCGTGGACTCATACATCACGACATTAAAGTCTCGTTGTACCAGTTTGAGTGCGGCGACCATACCTGCGAGGCCACCACCAAAAATTGCTATTTCCCTGTTCATCTACATCTCACACACGTTGTTCTATATTGGCTGAGTGCAGACTATGGGGTTGCTAGCTATCCTCCTCTGCATTTCGAATTCGTTCGAGGCGTTCTTCCTCTTCATCCTGCGCCGCCTGGATTTCAACTAGAACGCCATCAACATCAGCTTCCTCAAGCGGCTTTTCATAGAGACCGGTCAGTTTAGTCTCCGGCGATAACTGACCATCTTCGTACAGCTGCCATATTTCTCCGGCATAGTCGCGGCCGATAAGCTCCGGGGCGAATTGGCCATAAAACTGAGTGACATTATCGACATCCCGTTGCAGCATCGTTTCAGCATGATTATTGGCGGCGGCGTCGACGGCCTGGGGCATATCAATAATGACGGGACCTGCTTCATCTACCAGAATGTTAAATTCTGATAAGTCACCGTGAACGAGTCCACTGCACAACATTTGCACGACATAACCCATTAGTGTGCTGTGATCCCTTAAAGCCTCATCTGCGGTCATAGAAACTTCACTGAGTCTGGGCGCTACATCACCGTCCTTGTCGGTAATCAGCTCCATGATTAAGACGCCATCGACGCAGCCATAAACCTTTGGGACTCGGACATCAGCTGCAGCGACCCGGCGTAGGGCATCAATTTCTGCGTTGTGCCAGCTCTCTTCCTGTTGCTGACGGCCAAATCGAGACCCTTTCTCCATAGCCCGAGCTCGACGGCTATTTTTGACCTTTCGGCCTTCCTGATAGGTCACAGCTTGTTTGAAGCTTCGTTTTGCCACTTCTTTGTAGACCTTGGCGCAGCGGATCTCTTGATTGCAGCGCACAATATAGACCGTGGCTTCCTTGCCACTCATAAGCTGGCGAAGCACCTCGTCAATCAGGCCGTCTCTGATAAGGGGTTGTAATCTTTTCGGAATTTTCATGGCGCCCGTTATACAGGAGACCGACCTGTTGAGCGAATCAGAATGCTGCATTTTGTCCACTGAGGGCCGACTATCCGGGATCAACACTTGACCTGTATGATGTCGCCATTTCCTTATAAACGTATTTTTGACACCAGCGGAGCGTCACCATGACCGATCGAACTAATGTAAAAGTTGTCCTCAAATCCCGCCCAGAGGGCATGGTTCAGGAGGAGAATTTTGAGATTATCTCCGAACCGGCACCCCGGCCCGGTGCCAATCAAATGTTGGTAAAAACCCTGTGGTTATCTCTAGATCCCTATATGCGTGGCCGTATGGCGGATCGGGAGTCCTATGCAAAGCCGCTGCAGATTGGCGAGGTGATGACCGGCGGTATTGTTGGGGAAGTGGTTGAATCGAATAATGCCGAGTTTGCGGTAGGTACCATTGTGTCAGCCATGCATGGATGGCAATCCTATGCCGTAGCCGGGCCTGACGATCACCGTTTATTCAAGGTGGACCCCGATTTAGCGCCCATTTCGACCGCCGTGGGCACAACTGGTATGCCGGGCCAAACCGCATACTTCGGGCTGTTGAAACTAGGCAAACCCCAGCCAGGTGAAACCGTGGTGGTTTCCGCGGCATCCGGCGCGGTTGGCTCGGTTGTGGGTCAGATTGCCAAAATCAAAGGCTGTCGAGCCGTTGGTGTGGCAGGTGGCGCAGAGAAGTGTCGCTATGTTGTCGAAGAACTAGGCTTTGACGCCTGCGTGGACTACAAGGCGGCGGATTTTGCCGCGCAGTTGGCTGCAGAATGTCCCGATGGTGTTGATGTCTACTTCGAAAATGTCGGTGGGATTGTGCTGGATGCGGTTGCGCCCCTGTTGAACAAAGGTGCAAGGGTGCCGGTGTGTGGCTTTATATCCGCCTATAACGCAACCAATATGGCTGAGGTAAAGACTCCGGAAATGGTGCTGGGTGCATTACCTCACCCACCGGAATCGAGATTTTTTATTGTCACCGAATGGATTGAGGAATTTGAAGCATCTGCTGAGCAGCTTGGCAATTGGATCAAAGAGGGCAAACTGAAGTATCGCGAAACCGTGGTTGAAGGTCTCGAAAATGCACCTACGGCTTTCAAGATGCTGTTCACCGGTGAGAACTTTGGCAAGTTGATGATTAAAGTTGCTTAACTAAGCATCCCAGAGCGCTAGCGGAGGAAACGTGTCTAAGAAAAGTAAAAGCGGTGGTGGGTCGTTACAGGAACAACTGAAGAAGGCTGGGCTGGTAACGGACAAGCAGCTTAAGAAAGCTCAAAAGAATATCCATCGTCAGGAAATTCGAGTCCGTCATGGCGTCGAGGTTGATGAGTCGAAGCAGGCTGCGGAAAAATCACTAGCAGCCAAACAGGCCCGGGATAAAGAAGAAAACCGGGTGCTGCAGGAGAAGGCCCAGGCGAAAGCGCTGCAGGCCCAGGTTCGACAATTAATTGATCTGAATCGCCAGAGAGAAAAGGGAGATGTGGCCTATAACTTTACCGAAAACCAAAAGGTCAAAAAGATCTATATCTCTCAGAAAAATAAAAAGCAGATCAATCAGGGCTTTCTCGCAATTGTTAAGTATGGCGATGACTACCAACTAGTACCCGAGGGGGTAGCGCGTAAAATCCAGCAGCGGCTGCCGAAGGATTATCAAGAAGTGGTCACCTATCTCTATGAGAAGACGAACGAAGAAATTGACGAGGATGATCCGTACAAGGACTTTCCTATTCCAGACGATCTAGACTGGTAGCGGCTATGTGGTTACCTGATGTGCGATAAGTAGTGGTCCGGTAAATAGCTGGATGTAGAAGGCCGCGCCATGATCGGCTTGCCACTTTGGAGATGGTTTTGAATAGAACACTGATCGTGTTAACCGCTGCGCAGTCCTTTGCGCAATGCTCCGCGCCTATTATTGTGTTGTTGGGTGGTATCGTTGGTGCTCGTCTTGCGCCGACGCCATCATTGGCTACCCTGCCTATTGCGCTGATGATTGTCGGTACTGCGCTCACGACAATTCCGGCGGCTCTGCTTATGCAGCGGTTTGGACGGCGCAATGTTTTTCTGGTTGCTGCAGGTTATAGCGCGCTGGCAGGTTGCCTGGGTGCCTATGCAATCGGGGTCAACAGTTTTGTGCTGTTTTGTATTGCGACCACATTAATCGGCAGTCATAACGCCATAATGCAGCAATATCGTTTTGCCGTTTCAGAGTCTGTCCCCCAGGATAAGGTCGCAAAGTCTTTGTCGATCTTGATGTTAGCCGGGGTTGCCGCTGCTTATATGGGGCCCGAAGCCGCTCAATCGCTTCGTCATGCTTCCGACCTGGGTGATTTTGTTGGGTCGTTCCTCGCCATCACGGGTTTTATGAGCCTGGCGTTTATTTGTTTGTTGTTTTATCAAAATTCCATTCCGGAGACGAATGCCGTTGTAGGCGAGCAACGGCCAATATGGAGTATTGCCAGACAGCCAGTTTTTCTCCTCGCAATTCTTGCCGCAGCTGCCGGCTGGGGTGTTATGAGTCTTATTATGACGGCCACACCGCTTAGTATGCACAACGTTGACAAGTTCAATATGGAAGACACTACCTGGGTTATTCAAAGCCACATCATGGCGATGTATCTACCTTCGTTGTTCAGCGGCTTTCTCATCACCCGCTTTGGTGCGCGAAAGGTTGTGAATGCCGGGCTGGTGATTTTGATGTTATGTCTAGTGGTGGGCTGGATAGATCGACATCTTATTCACTATTGGAGCGCCCTTGTGTTGCTCGGGGTCGGTTGGAACTTCCTCTTTCTTGGGGGTACCACGTTACTGACCCAGACCTATCGCCCGGCCGAGCGATTTAAAACCCAGGCGCTAAATGATTTTCTGATCTTCTCGCTGCAAGGTTTTGCATCCCTTAGCTCCGGTTGGATATTACTGACCTATGGCTGGGATTGGCTGTTAGCCCTCAGTGCGCCATTCTTGATTGCGTTACTGATTTCTCTGATATGGACAAAAATGGTCGGTGCTGAACGGATGGTGGCGAGTGAAAGCTGATCTCCATTGCCATAGCCACTATTCCGATGGCACTGAATCAATTTCTGACCTTATCTCCCGGGCCATAGCCAACCAGGTGACTCACCTTGCGATAACCGATCATGACTGTACCCGGGGCCTGGATGATGTGCCCAATGAGTTAGACAAACTTGTTGTCATAAAAGGCGTTGAGATCTCCTGTCGCTGGGACAATATTGAAGTCCATATTGTCGGTCTCAATATTGATCCGAGCCACGATGCCCTATCTTCGTTGTTAGGTGCCCAGCAACTAGCCCGGAGAACACGAGTTGAAACCATGGCAGAGAAGCTGCAGATCCTCGGCACCTCAGGCCTGATCGACTATCTGGACGGGCTGCCATGTATTGCCTATACCCGAAGTCATGTAGCCAATTTTTTGGTTGAGCAAGGGGTGTGCAAAAATCGCCAAAAGTCCTTCAAAACCCATCTAGGTAAAGGGGGAAAGATATATGTAGCTTCCCGATGGTGCAATTTGGTTGAGGGAGTTGAAGCGATTCGTGCTGCCGGCGGCATTGCCGTGCTTGCCCATCCGGGTCGCTATCCGCTCAATAAGAATCGGCTCGAAATCCTGGTTAGGGCTTTTGCCACGGCCGGTGGAGACGCCCTGGAGGGTAGTTATCCGAACATTAATCCGAATACCCGGAAACAATTGGACTTGCTTGCGCAACAGCACCAACTCTACCTGTCAGCCGGGTCCGACTTCCATGATCCGGCCGCTCGATGGACGGACATCGGCAAATTTCCCCATCTTGAGCCTGAAAGTTTAAGCAGCGTTTGGCATCATTCTCGGTGGTGACGCTTTCCAAATTTTGACAAATTTGCTCTCAGATTTAAGCCAATTTCTCAAATACCTATAAAAGCCAAAAAAGTTTGTAATAAATTCTGACTCCACTCGTATTACTGGATAACTAGGAGAAAACGAGCATGGCATCGTCTGTGGTGGCCTTTGAAATACTGTACAAGGAATACTACGTTCGTGTGTTTGGCCTTTGCCGCCGCCTCCTGAACTCCGCGTTGTTAGCAGAGGACGCGACCCAGGAAACATTTATGCGTGCGTTTAGAAGCTTTAAGCATTACGACCATAGTCAGCCTTTTTGGCAGTGGATCGCCTCTATAGCGAACCACTTCTGCATTGATCTATTGCGCCAGCGAAGTCGGATGCAGCGTCTTTTTGGTGATGAACAAGAGGAATTGGAACAGGTTGAATCGCCCGGCCCCCACGGCGTGACCGCCGTTATAAATCTGCAGGATAACGAAGCCCTTACTACCGCACTAACCCAAATGCCCGATAAATATCGCGTACCGCTGGTGCTCGCTTACTTTAGCGAGTTGAGTTATGACCAGATCGCCGTCGAGCTGGAGATCAGTCGTAATCATGTTGGGGTCCTGCTACTTCGGGCCAAACAGCAGTTACGCTCCAAACTGGTTGCTCAATCTGCGGGAGGCCCATTGTGAATCACCTAACGGACCTGCAGTTCTCTATGTATGTAGATGGTGCTCTGCCTAGTGACGACGCTAACGATTGTCTGACACATATTGGCGAGTGCTCCATTTGTCAGGCAAAGCTGGCGATATTTGAACAAGACCAACAGGTAATTAGTGCGGCGCTACTTATTGGTTCAACAGACCCTGTGCCGAAAATGGCGCCGCCAAAATTTAAAAACCCCGTCGGTCTGCGTGAATTTGCTGTTGCTAATGTTGTGACAGGACTGCTTTTTTGGTTGGCGCAGTTTTCTTCTAAAGCAATCTTCGGCGAGATAGTTGTCGATGGGTTTGCCTGGCTTACCTCGTTTTTTGTACCCGATTTTTACGATTTAACTGTTACCACTATCCTATTTTTTACCAACGAAGGAATCACCATGATTGAAACATACTCAGGTTATATCATCGCGACCATAGTGGCCCTTGCTTCAACATGGCTACTAGTTAGTGTTTACAAATCCAAGCGTGGACTTAGTTTTTGCCTGTTAACTTTATTGCTGGGTGGTGGGATGTTAATGCCCGAGGACGCAGCAGCGATTGAGTTTAGGCGTGATAATCTAATTGTTGCCTCGACCGAGTCGATTAATGACACGCTACTATTTGCCGGTGAATCGATTGTTGTGGATGGCAACATTGAAGGTGATTTGATTGCCTTTGGCCGGCGGGTCGTGGTGACGGGTACTATCAAGGGAAACCTGATAGCTTTTGCAGAATCCCTAAGCATCAGCGGTGAAGTTTCGGGCACCACAATTAATGCCGGTAATTCCGTGGAGCTAACCGATGTTGTACTTCATGGCGATTTTTGGGGTGCTGGAGAAAGTGTGCAAATCAGTCGCGATTCGAGGATTGCCGGGAATGTAACTGTTGCAGCGCAGCTAGCGTCGATTCAAGGCAGTGTTGGCCGAGACCTAACAGCTGGCGCAGAAGCGGTAGAACTCAGAGGTCGTGTCGGCGAAGATATGGTGGCCTATGCAAAAGATATCAAGTTGCTCGGTGAAGCAAGTATTGTCGGTGATCTCACGATCCATTCCTCGAGCGAAGATGGCTTGAGCCGATCGTCGGCGTCGAAGGTAGGTGGTACTGTTTCCTTTGAACATCATGACGATCAAGGCCGATCACGAAATAAATATGCAACCGCAAAGTTTTACGGCTTTCAGGTTCTGCGTTTAGCAGCTGCGTTTATTGTCGCCTATGGCCTGTTTCGACTTTTCCCTTCCGTTCGAACAGTAAGCTTGAACGGCGGTATGTCAGGTTTTGTCACAGCGGGCATTGGTCTGGTTTCCGTGGTGAGCTTACCGATCATACTGCTGATCGTAGGCATGACAATTGTAGGATTACCCATTACGGTATTTGGATTTTTCACCTGGTTGTTTGGTTTGTACCTTGCCAAGATTATGGTTGCCTGGCTAATCGGAGACATGTTGTTTAATAATTCTGAGGGAGAGGAAAAGGTTGCCTTGCCGCTACTCGCGGGGTTAGCAATTGTTGTCGTTGCGATTAATGTACCCTTTATCGGAGGCATCGTGAGCTTCCTGTTCACCGTGGTCGGCATAGGGATGCTCGTCCAGTGGATAATTGCTCGCTACAGTTCGACGGCCGCCTATAGGTAGATATCATAGGCTATGGGTGGATGTGACAGCACTCGCCCTGCCAGGCTTAAAGGTTGAGCTGCAAGCTATTGTGATTATTGATGCTTAACGACATTTTCTGAAAAAAAAGGGCCGCTAGTGCGGCCCGAAACCTCAAGCTTTGTTTCTCATTTCCCCGACGGTATCACTGGCAGGCAATTGCAACGTCTGTGATATTCGCTGCGGCGACCGTGCCAGTTCCGTTGCTGACTGTACAGCTGAGAGACGACGGTGAGGTAAAGGTCACCTTCACTTCGTAGCTTATGCCTGTTCCTAGCACAAAAGTTGTTGCAACCGCTGCACTGGAATTCAGGCTAACACTTGCAGTCTGGGACGTTTCCCCGGTTCCTGTATCCACGAGCTCGATGTTTGCTGAGCCATTTGTGGTGGAAGTGATGCTGACGTCAATGCTCTTGAAGTCTGCACAGGCTGAAGTGATTTCTGCGGCATCGTTTGTCGCACGGTCCAGGACACTGGTCAGGGTACCGGTTGTACCTTCACGAAAACCTTCTTCGAGATCTATGGTGCCATCGCCGCGAACGACTAGTTGCGAGTTGAAGAAGCTCAGGGTTTCATCGCTTGTTGCAGCGTCTGTGGTAAGACGAGACACAGCGCGTTGGTAATCGGCACCACCGGAGTTGCCAACGAAGTAAGCAAACTGCGGACGGTTCCGGCTAGATTGTACTGCGCTCCTGTCTTTAGCTGCACTGAGCTCAAAGGTCCGACACAACATATTTCCTGTGTTTGAGGTCTTGGTGAAGGACCGTAAGCCCCCGGAAAAGTCTGGGCTGTCAGTCACCACGGTTAGGGTGGTTGGCATCAGAGCAATAAACTTATCAAAGAATGCGACAACATTGTCCGGTAGCGGTACAACTTCGGTATAGAGATTTTTACTGCTGCTGCAACCGCTTCCACAGGAGGCTGCCTGTTTCAAACGGAAGGCAACGGGTGCGCCGGCGTCAACATGGATAGTGAGTTCTAAGCTGTCGCCCTCTTCTGTGCCCTTGTTTGTGAGTAGATAACTTGAGTCACTTCTGTCGGTTAAATCGAGGAAGCGCGCATCTGTGGCCTCTGAATTCAACTGAAGGTCAGCAAAGGTGACGGTGCCGTCGGTGCCAATGATGACTGAAACTGTCTCTCCCACGGCGGTAGAATTTGGACAGTTTGTGCCACTGCAGGACTCAACCACCTGGGTTGTGAATGTGCCCGCTAAAGCGGTTAGTGCGGCGGGAGGACCGGCGGGCTCGGCTGTAGCAGGAATTTTAAACTGGCCTAGAAACGCTTTATCTGATGCTCTCGCGATATTAAATTCGTTAAAGCTAGCGGATAAATCTGAAAGCGAGTAGGTCAAATCCTGGGTCGAATCTTTCCAAACAGCTTCTCGTTCGTTACCGCCACATAGGACCGGATTTTCTGCAACGGCAACATCGTTAATAAACAGTGCGCCGGAGGAGCTAACTAAAAAGTCACGTTGGTCACCATCGGTGAAGGGGGAACCAGGCTGTCCGGCGGTGAAAGTTAGGGAAAACACGGTCCCGACAAAGCTCGCGGGTATCGTAGTTGGTGTAGGCTCGCCCTGGAAGCAGAAGTTACCGCTGCCACCAGTAGTCCCACCACCAGTTGTACCGCCGCCCGAAGTACCTCCACCTGTAGTATCCCCGTCTGTACCTCCGGACGAGTCTGGGTTCGAACTGCCGCCGGTTGAAACATAGTCGTAACGGAGTGCCAAGGTCACACTAGTACCGGCTTGCTCAGCTGTGAGAGTGACATCAAAGGTGATCTGGCTGGCTGTGTTATTAACAACTGAGATGTTGAGGTCTGCAATATTGTCCAGGCCGGCAACACTGCTGGATATTGCTGTGTTGATGGCATCGGTATCCCCTGGCGTGGGTGCGGGCACTCCGTTTAGCTGAAGGCTAAATGGTGTTGCGATCCCCGCTGTAGAAATATTGCCAGAAACGGTTAGATTAAAATTACCGCTACCTAGCGCACCGCCTGCACCCTGAATAGCATCAGTCACGCTTGACGGTAAACTGACTCCTCCATCTATAACGCGTTGGAGTAAGTTGCCGCTTGTTGAAACGTTAATACTCTCTAGTACTGCGCTAAGGTCAGTGTTTGCAAGACTGGTTGCGGCGAGTGCAATTGCGTCGCTAAAAGCAGCAGCAAAACCTCTGGTTCCGTAGGCAAGATTCGCAATTGCACCATCGGGTCCATTGCCATCGAGTGCGCCGTCGGCCAGGTCAGCGGAGAGCTGCTGTAAAATAGCAAGCGCAGGTGCTTCAGAACCAGCTGCAATCCCTGCTAGCGCTGCAAGTCTGAGGGCATATCGGCTTGCGTCGTCAGTCCCAAGGGATTGGCTTGAAATATTGCCAGAGTGGATGATGACGGGAGGTGTCAGAATACTTGCCACATCCGGTGCAAAGGCAACCCTAATGGATTCGTTGATTGTGTCGATGTCTGCAGCGGTGATGCCACTGCCAACACTATCGGCTACCTGTGCTGCAAGTTCCGTTAGGATTGTGACGCCAACACTGCCGCTAGGACTTGAACCGATAGCGCGGATAGATTGGCCTGCGGGAAAAGGTACAGTTGTCTGGGATGCCTCATCAAAATAACTTGCGTCAGGGTTGCCCGAGACCTGCACAACATAGGGTCCAGAGAATCCGGCGTTATAGGCAATTGTGACTCTGCCGTCGGTGCCGGTTGTGCCCGTTGCGCCCGTAAGAGGTGTGCCGTCTGGCTGAAGCATTGTTACTGTTGCTCCAGTGACTTGTCCCAAAGATGCATCTACTACGAGTTGCGTGGTAGGGAAGTTATTACTATCGCTGCTACATGCATACATTAACGCCAACGAACTAAGTATGGCGGCGTACCGAAAAATTCTTGGCATCAAAAACTCCATCAAACTGACTGCTGTAAAGGAGCTGCAAGTATGAAAAATTGATGGCCCGGCAAGTACCCCCTTAATGGGGGATGAGTTGTGAGGAGAATGTAAGCAGCTGAAGCGCTAACAACTACAGGTCAATCAGATTCCGCTTGATTGCGTAGGCAGTTGCCTCGGCGCGGGAATTGACACCAAGCTTTGCGTAGATTTCCTTGATGTAACCCTTAACCGTATTTTCTGTAATGCTGAGCATCGATGCTGAATCAGCGGCACTAAAACCCTTGGCGATTAATACGAGTACATCTTCTTCTCGCTTTGTCAGCGCTGAATCTCTGCGGGCATCTCCCTGTTGATGAAAGTGTCCGAGAACCTGATCCATAGATCGCGGAGATATAGGTGCTTGATTGTGCTCAATTCCAGAAAGATAAGCGCCAATAGAGTTTCGATCGTCGTCCTTTAAAATGTAGCCGTTTGCCCCTGCTCTTAGGGCGGCGAATAGATGTTTGTCGTCATCGTATATGGTTGCGACAACAATGTAGGTGGGCTGTTCTTTCTCCCGCACCAGATCTATTAGGTCGATTCCTGAGCCATCGGGTAATCCGAGATCAACAATCGCAAGGTCAAAAGTATCTTGCCGGACTGCGACTTTAGCTTCGGACAAATTAGTCGCTGTGATTACCCTGGCGGCGGGGTAAATGCTCGTGACAAGGTCGAACAACCACCTCAGCGTATCAGCTGTATCTTCAAGGATTAAAATGGAATCGATTTTCATAAAAGAGTGCCTGCCAGCCTTGGATCGACTTGAAAATGTCCAGGGGTTGGTCTGACCAGGAAATTTGTCGTCATTAGAAAATAGCATTCATCCATTGATTTTATACCCCCTGTACGTGGGGTATGGAATATTGGTGTGTGAAGGGAGTTTGATCTTATGCCTCGCCTCTGGGCATAGCGGCACGAACTTCGTCGTTAAACCCCGAAGCTACCCACTCCCCCTGGGCGGTATTCCAATGGGAGAAAAATAGGCGTTTTGCTGGGTCAGGATGCATGACCAGTCGTTCAGGAAAAAGGTTCCAGTTAGTTAAGACCGGGCTTGGTGCACGGACATACCGGTCTGTGGTCGGCAGAGCACTACGAATCCATCCGCCCCGGGCATAGTATTGGTGCCAGGTGCGCCGTGCCTGGATGCCATCTCCATCGAGACGAGTATGGTAAGTCGCAGTGTCGTATAGAACACAGGAACCAGCGGGACCGTGAATGGGTAACTCTATATATTCATCCCCGTAAGCTTCGAATGATTCCCGTAGCGTTTCGTACTGATTTGATTTTGGTACAACACAAAAGGCCGGGGTCGATGCGTTAACATTGGTGAGATAGTGAATTGCACATAACCAATCACAGGGTGAATAAGGTCGACGAATGAGTCGATCTTCTACCGTGGCATCATGGTGAAAGTTCATCGATCCGAGCCCGGCATTTTCTGGTGTCTCTCGAAAATTAAATTCGCTAAATCGAACATGCTCCTCTCCCCCTAGGAGCTCAGAGACAATTGGGTAAGTAGCGGGGTGTTGGGTGTAGGGATCCAGTTCCGGGTGATCGAGTAAAGGTTGTGAATAAATTAGCCCCTGGTTTCTGTGGTGGGGTTTTCTCTTTTCTCCCAGCCCCCATTCATTGGCTTTTTCCACCTGGGTACGATCAAAAAACTGGTTGAGTTCTACCAATTCCTGACTGTTTAAACAGGGAGATAAGACAACAAAACCATTGGTTTCGAAGTAGCGAATAGCCTCTGCCGTTTCGTTGAGGGGGTTAAATAGTGGCGCCGGTGTCTTAGATACCCGACCAAATCCCTGACTGGCAACCGTTTCATCACCGCTTTTGTTGGCCTGTCTCTCGAGTTGAATGGACATTTGGGTACCTCGAATTTGTGATCGTGAAATTCTAACCCCGTGGTGGTCTCGAAGTCACTTGTGTCTAACGAAGATTCATGGACGCAATGATCTCGTTGATTTCGGGCATCCGGTCAGCAAATGATGATCGCCGACTGACAATCACGTGAATTTCTGCTCGATCTAAAGTGACACCTGTGGAAATGAGTTTTGAAGTGAGGTTAAGGTTGTCCATCATCAGTTGCATGGAGGGTGCCATGTCGATGACTAGATCACCTCTTTGTGCAGCCAACATTTTTATGATGTGCTCATCACTTATGGCGTGGACCGTTGGGATACCCAGAGATGCGACATTTTTTTCGTGCCATGCGTTCCCTTGATTTGTGATGCAGGTCAGGTTTTTCTGCTTGATATCATCAAGGGTGGTAATCGATTTTATTTCATCCAATCTAGGGTGGTCTTTATAAGTGAACACCTTCATTTCCGATAGATAGATGGGCTCCTCGCTAATAAGGCCATAGCCTCTGCGATGCTCTGAGGGTAGGGCCAACATTACGTCAATTTTACCTAATTCTACTTGTCGTTGGATTCGCTCCCACGGGTGTTCTACTGCCTGAACCTTAAGTCCCAACTGTTGCTCAAAAATTTCCTTGGTGAGTTCACAAAAAAGACCCCGGCAGATGCCATCATCGACCGAACTAAGAGGCGGGAAGTGTGAAAACCCGATACGGATAACATCCGCTGCGACACTTGTGCTAGAGAGGATAAGCCCTAGGATCAGGCTAACTATTTTCATCGGGGGACTCCTGAATAACAGGAAAATACAAATCGAAGCGTGTGCCTTCATTTAGTTTGCTAGAGACCTCAATAATAGCGTTATGTGATCTTACGGTTCCGTAAACCGTAGCAAGACCCATTCCTGTACCTTTGCCGCTTTCTTTTGTTGTGAAGAATGGCTCGAATATTCTTGAGATATGCCGGGGATCAATTCCGTTCCCGGTGTCAACGATGCTGGCTTTTAGAAACCATCCAGCTTCAGAGGGGCCGGTCGAAAATGCATTTTTTACTAGCCAGACATTCTCTGTTTCAAGGCTGATCTTACCCCCTTTCGGCATCGCGTCACGAGCGTTCAACCCTATATTGAGAAAAGCATTTTGGATCTGTGATGTATCACCGGAAATAATGTCGCGTTCAGCCCGTGTATCCAATTTGACTTCGAGTACACTTCCTACGCCAAGGCGAAGGATAGATGCTACTTCGCCAAACATCTGGTTTATGGCGACGCTAGTATTTCTTGCTTCATCCTTTCGAGAGAATGTCATTAAGTCCGAAATTAAGTCTCTGGAGTTGTCGCAAGACTTAATGATCTTGTCGATATATTCAGATACCTTGGCGTCATCTGGATAATTGTCTCTTAATAAATCAGCGTTACCGAGAATAATATGCAGTTGGTTGTTGAAATCATGGGCGATGCCTCCGGCGAGTTCTCCGATAGCTTGTAGCTTTTCTGCATGATGAAGATCTTGAGCTAATTTTCGAGATTCCAATTCGAGCTTCGATCGAGCAGTGATGTCGGAGGCGATCCGATCTCGCATTTCATTCAGAGCGAGAGTGACCTGCGACAATTCATCGCGAATATTTTTCTTTCGCCGGAGTTTGAATGGTTCTTTCGAAAGCTGTTCTAGAGAGAAACCATCAGCCCATTGTGCCATATCGATGATGTGTCTGGTGACTACACGCTGGATAATCCAAAGCATAAAAAAGGCAACAATAAAGGTTTTGGCCGCGTTAATGCTCAGGATCTGTGCTGCCCGAGAGAGTACCCTGCGAGCGATGTTGTCCGTTGTATAGAGCACCAATAACGTACCCACATTAAAAGGCGTGCCGGAAATCGTAACGCTCAAGGGAAATTCCGTTGACTCTAGATTGACATAATCCGTGGAGCCGACGTTTCTTTCGCGTGCTTCACCCGCAAAATCTTCAATCACCTTCAAATAGACAATATCGGTTAGTTTGAGTGCGCCCGCCATTTGTAAGCTGAGTTGTTCATCATTGAGTTCATAGAGACTGCGCGCGAGGGCGGGTACATAGCTAGATTCAATAAAACGAACGTTTTCGTTCATCTTGGCTAAATCATCCTGGTACTCAAGATAAAGCTGAAGTGAGGTGGCGACTAAAGTGAATAGCGTGCTACAGCAGAGTATAAGGACAAGTAATCGGCGAGACAGAGCGCCGTAGAAAGTTACCGGTTTGGCTAAAGCCTCAGAATTATCTACCTCTGTTGTTTCAGTCATCCATCGGCCAGGGCCGTGAGCATGGCTTAAGCATAGTTGACAGAAGTGTTTACAAGCAACACCTACGGGTCCAACCGGACAATCCGTGGGGGCTATGTCTTTACGGGTTGTTGTTGTTCGGAGCTGTGTTGATGGTTTTTACTATTAGTTCTAGCTGACGATGCTTGCTAGCATAAGCCTACCCCAAAATTGACCTATTGCTATGCGTTATTCAAATCGACTCTTTTTGTTACTCGTCCCCCTATTATTTTCCGTTCAACTGTTTGCTGAGCAGAAACAGTTGGTGATTCTGCATACCAATGATTTTCACGGGCATATCTCCCAGGAAAACGAATATGCTGGCGCAGCGAGAATTGCAGCCCTGGTAAAAGAAACCCGTGCCAGATATCCCGGTGTGTTGGTCTTGGACGGGGGTGACAAGATATCCGGCACGCCGGTTTCGACCATGTTTAAGGGGGTGCCGATTTTTGAAGTGTTAAATGAAGTCGGTTATGACGCGGGTGCCCTTGGCAATCACGAGTTTGATCATGGTTACGAGCAGATCCGCAAGTTCAGGGATATAGCAAATTATCCGATTCTCGCGGCCAACGCATTTGGTCCAGACGGAGCGCTTATTGCTGATGCACCTTCACTTATCACCACGATAAATGGCATTAGGATTGGGATCATTGGGCTGACGACCGAGACGACGCCTTACATCATTATCCCAGCCGGTAATGAGGATATTAGCTTTGCTCCAGCGGCAGAGATGCTACGGGCAATGGTCACCGCCTTAAGGCCCCAGGTAGACTTATTGTTGGTGGTGTCTCATGTTGGCCACGAGGAGGAACAGGCTCTGGCTCAAGACATTGAGGGTATTGATGTGATTATTGGCGGGCATTCCCATACTAAGGTGCTACCGCCGGTGAAGGTGGGGGACACCTACGTTGCCCAGGCCGGATACTATGGCGCATATGTTGGCAAGATCGAATTGACGGTAGACACCGAATCAAATTCCATGACCACGTTCAAAGGTACGCTAATACCAGCTGCAGATTTACCGCCACCGGACAAAAAAGTGGAGCGGTTAGTCAAACGCTGGGAAAAGAAAGTAGCGCGTAAAGTGGATTTCAAGATCGGCACTGCGGCCCGGGACTATTCAAAGGTTGAGATGCAGCCATTCCTGCAAAAAATATTGGCGAATGCCACCGGGGCAGATTTTGGCTATTACAATATGGGCGGTATTCGAGATACCTTAAGGAAAGGCCCTATTACCGCAAGGCAAATATGGAACGTTGAACCCTTTAGTAATCAGCTTGTGACGGTGACTGCTAAGGGCAGCATCATTAAGGCTATGCTAGCGCCGGAAGAATTCCAGGCGAAACGTGTGGCGAGTCTTGATGATAACGAGTTGTATACCGTGGCGACCAGCGACTTTGTTGCGGCCCAGGCGAAAAAAGTGGCAGGAGATGCTCTGCTGGTTGAATACAAAAGTATGTTGATGAGAGATGTCTTGATCGACTACATCAAAGAGCATGGCCTGCAAATAGAAAGCCTGGAAGCAGAGTCAGACTAAATCTGCTCTGCAATCCACTCGTCGACAATAGTTTCCAGTACCGACAGCGGTACCGAGCCGTAACTCAGCACCTCATCGTGATAGGCCTTGATGTCAAACCTGTCGCCGAGGCGCTCGGTTGCTCTCTTACGTAATTCGAGCAACTTAAGTTGGCCGAGCTTATAGGCAAGTGCTTGACCCGGATTGCCGATATAGCGATCGATTTCATTGGTAATATCAAGCTCACTTTTAGGTGCATTTTGCAAAAAGTAGTCAATGGCTTCCTGTCGCTCCCAGCCTTTGTAGTGCATGCCGGTATCAACAACCAGTCGAACGGCGCGCCACATATCGTAGGTTAGTTGGCCAAACCGCGAGTAGGGGTCTTTATACATGCCAAGATCATAACCAAGCCTTTCGCTATAGAGCCCCCAGCCTTCGGTAAAGGCGGTAAATCCGCCGTAACGGCGGAAATTTGGCATCTCCTCCAACTCTTGTTGGAGTGCTATCTGCAAATGGTGGCCCGGTACGGCTTCGTGTACCGATAGAACTTCCATCTCCCATTTAGGACGGGTTTCGGGTTTGTATAAGTTGACATAGTAGTAGCCAGCGCGGCTTCCGTCCGCTGCTGGACGGGTGTAGTAAGCGGTGGTGGTATCAGGTGCTACTGCATCTGGGATCTTCTTAAGTCCATAAGGCATTCTGGGTAGTTTGCCGAACAAATGAACCAGTTCTGGATCAATACGTTTTGTGATAGCAAGATAGGCGTCGAATAAAGCTTCAGGTGAATCGTAATAGTACTTTTTGTCCGTTCGTAAATGGGTAAAGAACTCCTGGAGTGATCCTGAGAAACCGACCTCTTTCATGACGGCGCGCATTTCATTTTTGTTTCTCGCAACTTCAGCTAATCCAAGATTATGTACTTCTTCAGGGGTCATGCTGGTGGTGGTATACCGTCGAACGAGATGCTCGTAATAGGCTTTCCCATTAGGTAGTGTCGATGTACCGATGTCTGTTCTGCTGGCGGGGAGATAGGTATTGGTGAAATATTCGTTGAGACGGTGGTAAGCGGGTATGACGGTTTGTTGAATAACTTGTTTCGCTTTGGTCCTCAGTCTGGACTTGTCAGCCTCACTAAAAGAGTTGGGCATGTCGCTAAAGGGTTTGTAAAAGGGACTGAGTTCGGGGTTTGTGACAAGCTGCCGTTTGATCTGTGCAGGCACCCGCTGCATAAGCACAGCAGGGGGCATTAGCCCTTCTTTGCGGCCTTGTTCCATTAGCTGAATCGTCTGGCTCATGGGTAGGTCTAGCTTCTCCAGGCGCGCAAGCCAATCATCATAATCGCTGACTTCTCTCATCCTGATGCGATTGCCGGTTTCGTCGAGAGTCTGGATGCCGCCACGATGACTAATGGGCATCAAATGGGCTTTAAACTGCGCACTCTCAACCCGGTCTGAAAATCGTTGTTCGAACAACTGGTAATTCAATTTGTCCGTCTTCGAAAGCAGTTCTGTGTCGATTGACTGCAGATCTTTTAAAGCCTCGAGGTCCCCGCCTTCTCTCTGACGATATGCTGAAGGCGTCAGGTCCTGCCAGTCCTGGTTAAATCTTCTATCACCAAGGTAGGAGGCACGAACTGGATTTTGCTGCAATCGCCGCTCCCAATGCTTATCAAAGATACTATGTAGTTTGGCAGCCTCCGGGTCTGTGGCAGTAACCCCGGCAAGACTGATACTTGAGGTGAGGAACAAAAAAATGCTGAGACAAAATTTCTTCAATGGGTGCCATCCAAAGTCGGGAGTTCAGTTTAGTTTTCGCCACTCGACGAGTTGGTACTACCGGACATGATATTGCCCATAGTACGTTGAGCGTCTTCTAGCTCTGCTTTTATTTGGGTCACGGTGCGACATCGCTTTTTCTTAATAAACGTACCGGTGTCCTTGACGTACTTACAGATGATTTTATCACCTTCTTCGGCCGTTTGATTATGTGCTTTCACCTGTGCGGCCAGATAATCGGGCTTGTCGTCGCTCGAAGCGCAGGCGGCGAGGGTCAAACTGAGACAGAGTACAGTTAGCATTTTCATATGAATCCCCCTTACTTTTTGATGTTCTTGCGTTATAGCAGCCTTTTATAAACGTGATTGTTCTGTAAACCAAACAAAATGCTAATATATGTTGTCGGAATTGGTGAAATTTCGCACATAGGTTGCCGCTAGGTTTATCATCACCCGAAACCAAATGAGGATTGTCTGTGTCAGAAAATGAAACCAAACAACGGGTCCCGACGCAAACCAGCCCCTCCGGGAATCCGCTAAGTGAACCCTGTGTAATGGTGATTTTTGGTGCTTCGGGGGATTTGACCAAGCGTCTATTAGTCCCTGCGCTTTATAACCTTGTTTGCGATGATCTGCTGTCGCCAAATTTTGCAGTCCTTGGAACGGGTCGGAGTGAAATATCCAACGAGGATTTTAGGGTCAGTATGGCGAGCGAAGACAATGGCTTGCGCGCGTTCCACACGAGAAACTCATTTGATGAGGATGCCTGTGACGAGTTGCTATCCAGATTCCATTTCGAAAGCGCAAATATTGATGTCGAAGGTTTTACGCGCTTGAAGGAGACTGTCCAGTCTCTTGACGAGAAGTTCAACGCCGGCGGCAATGTCCTGTTCTATTTTGCCATGGCGCCAAGATTTTTCGGCTCCATTTGTGAAAACCTATTCAAGGCTGGTTTTCAAGATGGTGAGGGTTGGAAACGCATTATTGTCGAGAAGCCCTTTGGTAATGATCTTCAATCTGCCCTGGATCTGAATGCACAAATTCTTCAGTACTGGAGGGAAGATCAGATTTATCGGGTTGACCACTATCTTGGCAAAGAGACCGTTCAGAATTTGTTGGCGTTCCGGTTTTCCAATGGAATGTTTGAACCTTTATGGAATAAACAGCATATCGACAATATCCAATTTAATGTTTGTGAGTCGGTGGATGTTAAAGGTCGGGGTGGCTACTACGATCACTCCGGGGTTTTGCGGGACATGATGCAAAACCATATGTTCCAGATGCTGTCTTATATTTGTATGGAGCCGCCTAGTTCCTTTGATGCCGATGCCATTCGCAACGAGAAGGCTAAGGTGCTTGAGTCCGTCAGAATCTACGACGAGGCGGGCGTGGAGGAAAATGTTGTTCGGGGTCAATATGGACCGTCTTTTGATGCGTCTGGAAATGAAGTGAAGCCCGGTTATCGCAGTGAGGCGGATGTAAATCCTCTGTCCAATACGGAAACTTTTGCGGCTGCAAAATTACAAATCGATAACTGGCGGTGGCAGGGTGTGCCGATTTATCTGCGCTCAGGAAAAGCGCTATGGAAGCGCGGTACAGAAATTGTGATCGAATTTAAGAAGCCGCCGGAGAAAATATTTAAGGGCACCAGCGTGGTTGATTTGGATGCTAATCGATTGGTTTTTCATATCCAGCCCTACCAGGGCATAGAGTTAATGTTCCAGGCTAAAACACCTGGCCCTACGATTCAGTTGCAAAGTGTCGATATGAATTTTGACTATGGGGATGCATTCAACGCCTCTCGATACACGGGATATGAGGTCATGATTTATGCGTGTTCCCGGGGTGATGCAACGTTATTTTCCCGGGGGGATCTGGTGGAAGCTGCCTGGCGCATCGCCCAACCGATATTGGATTATTGGTCGACAACCCCGGCGATAGATTTTCCAAATTATAGTCGCAGTTCCTGGGGGCCAAAGTCTGCCTACGAACTATTGGAACGGGATGGGCGGCGATGGTTTGAGGTGGTCACCTCCGATGTCCTCGAGCAGTCACTATTGTTTAAGGGGGCGGAGCCTTTCCTCCTAAATGCTGTGATATTGGCGATGCAGTCCGTTAGCAAAGAGGCGGGGGACGTTATTATCAAGCGGGGTGATGTCACCGATGATATGTACTTGATCTGCCGGGGAGAAGTTGAGGTGCTCGACAGCGAAAGTCAGGTTGTCAGCGAAATGAAAGATGGTAATTTTTTTGGTGAGATTGGTTTGTTATTGGCAACCGCCAGAACGGCAACGGTCCGGGCAAAAACACGCTGTGATTTGTTTGTCCTGAGGAAGTCACATTTCAGCCGGATTCTCCGAGAACACCCACAATTCGCCGAGAGCATGATGCAAGTGGCCAAGGAGCGATATGATCTTGCGGTGTCCCTGGGCGATTTAATCGAATAGGGACACCGGTTAAAGCCTTGGTTGGTTTTCCCTGCGTTACGGTTCAGTTTTTGTTTGTGTCTTTTTTAGTAGTGCTGACCGATAAAGGAGAATTGCTGGCACCAGTGCAAAAGTGGCAACGATTAACGCAGCCTTAATCGAATAGAACTTACCGATCGCGCCCAGAACCGGGCCGCCGCCCACCTGTCCAATACCGTCAGCCTGAGCCTGGATCGAAAAGACGGTTGCGCGAGTTGAAGATTTAAGGTTTTGATTCAGCCAGATTGTTGTCAGCGGCCCCTTAATGGTGCGAAGTATTGCGATGCCAAAATAACTCAAAATCGCCATGTAAAAATTTCCTGCCATTGCGAAGGCAAATACACAGGCAACAAGGAGCGCGCTGGCAAACGTTAGGATAATCACTACCCGGTGATAATCAGAAGTGTCGACAAATCGACGTACGCAGGTAAGTGCTAAAAATGCACCGATAGTGGCACCTGCACCCATCACTCCCCACCAGATCACCGAGTCCATACCTGAGATTAGTGGAAATTCAAAAGACTCGATGAGAAACGGCGCATTTAAGCGGTCGTAGCCTTCGCTAAACATACCTTCAAAAAATGCAATGGCTAGAATTGTTAGCAGTACCGGGCTCTGTCGAATAAGGCTGACCCCGGATGCGAAGGTAAATTTCATTTGGTGCCAGGAAGATCTCTCGTCGACATTTAGCGGCTGGTAGTTTTTCTCATCCATAAAAATCAGGGAAAAAACACCCAGGCCAACAAGCCCCAGGCTGCCAACAACGATCGGTAAAGCAAGATCAACCATAGCAAGAACAACGCAAAGGGTGATGCCGGTGAGCATACCTATCTGACCAATCTGGCTGGCGAGGATAAAAGACCTATTTGCACGCTCGACGCCAATTTCGTCCGATATCCATGCCTGGCTAGCGCCACTTAGAAAAGTGAAACCGATGCCCCAGATTACCTGGCTCAGCAGAATCATTTCAAAGCTCGGGAAGAAGGCGATGAGCCCATATCCAAGACCCGTCATCACATAGCCGATTATCATAGATAAACGGCGACTATAGACATCAGCAACAACGCCGGTTGGAATTTCAAATAAGAAGGTCGAGAGTTCTAAAATGGTGCCAACAAGCACCATTTGCAGTGGATCAAGGCCGGCCACGGTCACCATATACACCATCGAAACGGTGACCATGAGTGCCCAACAAACTCTGAAGTAAAAAGCAGTACCTAGGAAAAACCTGTAGCTATCAATTTTTTTCAAGATGAATTCCTTTTGGACCGTTATTCAACAGTCTTTTTAAGGTGCGAACGTGAACGTAGGCGCTCGCTGGCCATCTTAAAAGAGGGTTCTTAATTTATGCCTGACACAATGGTGGAAATAATGCCGGCAAAAGAAACGTCTGAGTTAGCCTAACGATGCGATTGAGGAGGAGTTTGGCTTCATGATTGATGTCCTTGTTAGGCTAGGGGTTGTTGGATAGTAGGCGATCACTGCGATTGAGGCAACCTTCGACTTTCAGCGCGGTTTTTTTATACTAGGTGAATAGGAGTATAGTTTTTAGCTAATGTATCCGTCTAATGTATCCATCTAGTGTAATTATCTAATGCAACCATTTAATGCAACCAGCAAGCGTGACAACCAACATGACAAAGTGGCAACCAAAACAAGAGTACTTTCATCCGAATTGGCAGGAGCCACTTTTGTCGACCCATTCCAATGTCTTCAGTGGGCTCTGGGATCTTGAGTTAGAAGCAATAGAAGAAGGTAATTTTGATCGAGGTGGCTGGAGTACCGTGAGTCGCATGGATATGGACAATCAGGTGGTCTACGTTAAAAGGCAGAGTAATCACCTGTGTTTTAGGCCTAATAGGCGAGGGTTAAGAGTCCCCACGCTAAAAGCAGAATATGATCGAATCAATTGGTACAACCGTCATAAGGTCCATTGTTTGAGTGTTGTCTATTTTGGCTGGCGGGAGTCAGACGATGGTGCACAGGAAGCGATACTGATCACCGAATCATTAGATGGCTTCTCTTCGCTGGATCGATTGCTGACAACGTCGGAAGCTCTACCACGTCAGACAATGTGGCAAGTTTATCGATCTATTGGCGTCGCGATTCGGCATATGCATGATGCGGGTATAGAACACTACCATCTGTATCCCAAACACGTCTTCGTCGCCCGGGAAGCTGGGCCGGATGGCCTGCATCAGGTGAGGTTTATCGACCTCGAGGCGAGTCGTCGTAATTTTGGGTTGAAGCGGAGAAAGCTTCGGGACCTTGAAACCCTGGGTCGTAGGTCCATCTGGGTTAGCAAGCCGAATAAATTGCGTGCTCTGCTGGGGTATGCGGGGACCCGTCGAATCGACAAGGCATTGCGGTATGATATTCGTACAATATTAGATCGCACCGAGGACAAACAGCTACGGCCTTAAGTTTATTCAATCAGGCGGCTTTAAATACCTTTGAAGTCAGGGTCTCGTTTCTCTAGAAATGCTTCTCGACCTTCCCTGTAGTCCCCGGACTGTCGAATTGCCGTTCTCATCGCCAGGCCCACTTCTTTGGCTTTTGTAGCGTCTTCAAACACGCTGCGCCAAAGTGTTTCTTTTTGCGCTCGTATGGCGAGGGGGCCACTTTCTGAACAAATTCGTTGGGCAAAATCCAGCGCAGTTTGCTGGACCTGCCCAGGTTCACTGATGACTTCTACAAACCCGGCACGTTCACACCAGTCAGCAGTTTTGGGATCACCGGGTGTCAGAAATGCAAAAGCTTTTGAATAGCCAATTTTTTTGGCTAGCTTAATCGGGATATCCACGGCGTTTGTACCGACCCTGGCTTCGGATATGATGAAGCTCGCTTTTGGGTCTGCAAAAATCATGTCGCAGCATAGCGCGAGACTCACCCCTTCTCCGACACAGTAACCATGGACCGCGGCAATTATGGGCTTGTTGGTCACCATATGGTTATCAAGATTTAATCCGCCCAGGGCCGCGTTTACTCCTTTTTTTGCGTTCTCATTTAGGTCGCTCACATCCGCACCGGCACTAAATGCTCGATCGCCTTTTGCCTGAATCACGGCAACCCAAAGGTCTGGTGTTGTGGCAAATTTGTTCAATGCTTCATTCATGCCTTCATACATCGCGGCGTCGAAGGCATTGAGTCTTTCAGGCCGATCGAGGGAGATGATTGCCACTCTCTCAACCTGTTCTAGGGTCACTCGATCTTGAAATCGTTCACTCATTGTCCTTTCCCCTAAGTCAGTTGTATGGGTTGCGGCGTAATTGAATTAGGCCGACAGCACTTCAACCAGTTTTGATTTCCCGGTGGTGCCGGTTTGTATTTCAAATACGCCGTCACTTTGGAGCTGAATCGCGGCCCGAAATCGCAATTGATGATGCAACGCAGTTTCAAGGTCCTTTGCAAGTGCAGAAAGCTGGTCAGCCGTTAGTCCTTTAACATGTTCCACTAAAACCGTCACGGGAGGTTCAGCAACAGGGCCTGGAGTGGGCAATAGGATTCTTAAATTCCCAGTGGTTTGGTCAGAATGGCGATTCACGACATCTCGAACAGCATTGGGGAATACATTCACACCTTTAATCAGCAGCATGTCATCAACTCGACCTTTAAATGTCATGCGTACACCAGGCCGTCCACATTCGCAGGGGTCCGTATTGATGCGAATAATATCTTTGTCGCGCCAGCGCAGCAGTGGTCCACATTCTCTTTCTAGACCGGTAAAAATAATTTCCCCTTCAACCCCATTTTCAATCGGCATAGGTGCCAGGGTTTTGGGGTCGACAATTTCAAAGTAGGCATTGTCCTCGGCGTAAAAGTGAATCCCCGCATGGGCTTCGCAGGAGATCCCCGTTGGGCTATGGCAACCCGTTGCACCCATATTGTCGTAAACCGTTGCGCCACCGAAGCCTGCTTCGATCTCGCTGTAAATTTCCTTAATACTGCCGCCGGGTTCGCCGGTTACCACAACCTTTTCAATGCCCAGGGATGTTGGATCGATACCGGCCCTGTCTTGCATGGTGGCGGCGAGATGTCGGGCAAAGGACACGGTAGTGCGTATCATTTTAGGCCGGGTTTCTTTAGCAATCTGGGCGACTCGCTCGACACCACTCAGGGCACCAACGGGCACAACACAGGCGCCGTAGGCCATCATTGAGTCAACTGCGGGTACACCAGCAATCCACATCGACAGCACGCTGGCATGTAGGACAACGTCCCCCGGTTCTATGCCAATTCTCTTTAATCCTCGCGCCGTGTTCTCCGCAGCAATTCCACGATCAAACCGGGTAAAGCCGCTGAAAGTTGGAGAGCCGGTTGTGCCTGAGGAGGATGAAACGCGATTAACAAGTTTTGGGTCGCAGGTGATGTGCAGCCCAAAGGGATGACCAAGTATTTCTTTTGATTGTTCCTGACTCTTGCGTTCTTCGTCTTTGTCGAAAAACGGGAAATCTTGATAGTGTTCAAGACTCTTAAGGTCTTTGGCTGATACGCCAGCCTGGTGAAATTTATTGTGGTAGTAAGGACTTTCCTGGTCGACCCGTTCGACGAGTTTCTTTAACTTGTCGAACTGCATCGAGCGAAGTTCGCTTCGAGTCATGTTTTCCGCACTAGGGTTCCACAGGTTTGCCAAGGTTGAGTCCTAAACAATGAATATGATCAAATTGTTTCATTGCTGGTGGCAAATAGGAACCGCTAAAAACTCGCCTGGTGCTGGTGTTGTTAGGTGTCTAGAGGCTATGCGTAGCCGGGTAGACTGAGTTGCTCCATTGATTCACGAATATCAGCTGGAATTGGGATGGCCCTGCGGGCGTCTAGATCCATACACACTGCTGCGTTATCACTGATGCCCAACAACACACCTGTTTCTTTAGCGAAGAGCCAGCGCCGGGTATGACGCCATTTTTCACCAAAGGTAATATCGGCACTCAGAGACAAGACGGTATCGCCGAGCCTGGGCTGGTGCCAGCTAACATTGCGTATCTCCATCATGGCGAAGCTATAGCGACGGCCTTGCTCATCTCGTTGGACAGGTGGTCCGCTGTTTTTAAGTTCTTCGCCGGGTTCGGGTCTAAACATCACAAACATCGGGTCGACTTCTTCTTTGAGTCGTCCTGTTTTATCGCAATCTATGGGTAAGATAATGCCTTGCCGCCGACCGTTCATACTGCCTGGTCGGGACTCATCTGGAATCAAGGGTTCCATCTCGGCTAGGGTAACTTGTTTTGGCGGAGTCAATTTCAGGGATCTGGTTTGCCCATGGGGTGGAACGGCAACCGTATGCTGGGCGGTAACTTCATGAGATAGGGGTGTCATGGGGGCGATGGATTCAGTAGTTCGATCCACCAGATTGCTGGTCATAATAAATGAAGCGGCGAGGTGTCCGTCATCCAAATTTTTTATTTCATAATAGCCGCTGATTCCTGTTTGTCCTTCAATTGCAGTCAGACCACCAAAGACGCCTAGCCTTGCACCGGCGAACTGCTCTTTGTGAAAGCGATTGTAGGTATCTGTACGCTTCAGAGATTGACCTTCTGCGGCTTTAATCCCCAGGGAGTTAAGCAGTTTGAAATTGGCCATTGCCGCCCGGGCCACATAAAAGCGAACGTTTAGATGTCCGAGGCTATCGATCTCGGAATCATCAACAATGGATTCGTGCAATAAAGTCAGTTCATTCATAGTCGGAAATCCTAGGCGCAAGTATGCGATAGTTCAAAAACTATCTCTGACGGAAATTAGGTGTCATAAGTCAAAACAGTAAGCTGGGCAGGTGGAACGTTGGCTATCGTCCTTTGAACTGGGGCTTTCGTTTCTCTAAAAACGCCCCAATTCCTTCTGTTTTGTCCTCGGTCTGAACCAGGGCGCCCTGGCCAAACTTCTCCATGGCAAGGGCGGATGCTTTGCTGCCTTCCATGCCTTGATGAACCATGGTTTTCATAAACTGCGGAACAAAGGGTGCAAACGTCGCGAGATGCTCAGCCCGGCGTTCAACCTCAGCAATCAGCTCGTCCCGTTCAACAATACAGGTCACCAGACCAATTTGGATCGCCCGCTCCGAATCTATGGGGTTACCCATTAGGAGCATTTCGAGGCCCCAGCCCCGGCCGACAATTCTGGGTAAGCGAGCGGTCGCACCGCCGCCTGGGATAATGCCAAGCTTGCCTTCGGGGGTACCAAAACGGCTATGGGGTGTACAGATACGCATATCGCAACCCAGTGCAATCTCTAGCCCGCCCCCCATACAAATTCCATCAATTGCGGCGATAGTGGGTTTGGGGGTGTCTTCCAGCTGTTGTGCTAGACCTTGAACAATGGGCTCGAGGGCCTTTTTTAGATCTCTGTCGGCAACTTCGTTGAGGTCGGAGCCCGAGGCAAAGGCATTGCCGCCAGCGCCGGTAATCGCGATGACTCGAATCCCAGGGTCCTCAGCTGCAATAGCAACGGCGTCCTGTAACTCATCCAATGTTTCCAGTGATATGGCGTTGTGCTTCTCTGGACGATTGATGGTGATCAGCGCAAGAGGTTCTCGTGATTCATAAAGGATGCAGGAGAAGTTTTTAGTATCCATGTGAGTGCTTTATGTCCGGCTGAAGGTGGTTTGGCAAATAGAGAAAGCGGGCGAGCTTACGCGATAGGGAAGCAAATTTCTAATAACCTAAAGCGCTTTGTTTTAGAGGGTCTTGAATAATTTGAAAATTCGTCGGTATTCGTCAAGCCAGGAAGACGCGTGCTTGAATCCGTGGGGGTCAAGGGGATAGTAAGCGGTTTCAAAGTTTTCTTTCTTAAGTTCAATGAGCCGTTGTGCCAGTCTGACGCTGTCCTGGACATGTACATTGTCGTCCTGCATGCCGTGGGCGATCAGTAAAGGTCGATTTTGATATTGCTCGGCGTAGTACAGCGGAGAACTTTTTTCATACGCCTGCGGATCTATCATCGGGGTATTTAGAATATTGGATGTGTAGCCATGATTATAGTGCGCCCAGTCAGTCACGGGTCGAAGTGCCGCGCCGACCGCAAATGTCTCTGGAGTGCGGAACATGGCCATTAACGTCAGAAAACCGCCATAGGAGCCACCGTAAATCCCAATTCTGCTGGGATCTATCGACTTGTTTTTAACGAGCCAGTCAACGCTGTCGGAAATATCCTCAATCTCTGGATATCCCATTTGACGATAGATTGAGGTACGCCACTTGGCCCCATAACCGCGGGAACCTCGGTAGTCAATATCGAGCACCGTGATGCCATGTTCATTGAGCAGCTGGTGGAACATATATTCCCGAAAATACGCGGACCAACCTTCATGGGCGTTTTGCAAATAACCCGCGCCGTGAACAAATATTACCGCGGCTCCCGGTTCAGAGTTGTCCGTAGACGGTTGATAGAGCCTGGCGGAAATCGACCCTTTGAACTGGCTAGAGGGCACAGAAACAAATTGCGGCTGCCGCCAATCACGAGCCAGAAACGCCTTTGAGGTGGTGTTGGATAACTGTCTTGCGGACTTGCCACGCTTTGAATTCAGGGCGTGGTTTTCTATTAAAAAAAGTTCGGGTGGGCGGTTGCTTGATCCGTGTTTGAACAGTAGCTGAGTTTCGTCCGCCGACAATGCAAAAGGCGGCGAGCCACTAGGACCCAATGGGCTGGTGTTTACGATTCGATCGCTTAGTTGAATCAGATCTCCTCCCGCGGCGCTTAGGCCGTAGAGATGATAGCGACCAGAGTTTTCCTTGTTGGCGACAAAATAAAATTGACTGCCGTCTCGACTTAAAATCGGGGACTCGACAACAAACGCCCCTTTGGTGAGTTGTTTGGCTCTGCTAGATTGAAGTGGTTTTGAATAAATGTGAGAGTACCCATCCTGCTCCGAGAGAAACCAAAGTGCATTGCCATCGGGTGTCCAGCCAAAATTATTATGGCTATAGCCGACCCAGGAGTCCGGCGCTGAAAGTTGGTGTTGGTTTTTGACCGGGACCTTTTTTTCAGTTCCGTTCTCTTCAATTCCGTTCTCTTCAATTCCGTTCCCTTCAATTCCGCTCTTGGCAGTTCCGCTCTTGGCAGTTCCGCTCTCACTCGATTTGATAGTTGCCAGCCATCGATCTTTGTTGTCGATTGAAAAAATCATCAGGGCGGCATGAGTACCAACGGCATTCCAGCGTACCTGCTGGATTCTAAGGGGTCGGTTGTCCGGTGCATCAATGAGTTTTGCTAGTGATTCTTTTTTGCCACCCCGGGCCAAATGCCAGGCCATTGCGGATTTTCGGAGGTTTTTCAGTGGGTCATCTTTTATGCCCGGGAGTGACTCGAAGGTGATCTGGTTGATCTTTGCTGTGTTGTGATTAACCAGCCAGGCCTCTTGATGGCTGGGTTCCGCCTCGCCAACTTTGGTTCGAACATCCCGTGACTGTACATAACCATTGTTGGTGACGTAGTTGGGCATCTGCGCCTTGTCGCCGGATTTATCTTTTACCCTGGTCGTAATGATCACGGATTGATTGCCGTCTGGAGAGGGGTAGATCCTGACAAGTTTGTAGTCTTCCCCTAGATAGGTCGCCGGAGGCGCCTGGGATGTGTCTAACGTCTGTCGCTCATGGTTGGTTTTTTTCCTGGCTATTGTGCGCCGGTTATCCTCACTAAGGTCGGCGAATAGCGACTCTTGTTGGGTCAGAAAACTGTATTGAGTATTGTCCTCAAGGGGATCTGATTCAGTTATAAACTCTGCTAGCTGTCGGGTTTGATGGGTGGGCAGGTGATAGAGGAAAACCTTCTGTGCTTGCTGAAATACAATGGCTGAGCCGTCCGGTGTGAATTGTGGTGAAGTTTCTTTGGCCAGTGTTTGAGTGACCTGGACAATTTTGTCATTGACCGTGTCTCTATAAAATATGTCACCTTCCCGGGTAAAGGCGAATGCACTACGAGTGGGATTGTAGTGGCGCTGGGCTGAATCTAGTGGTGCCGGAATTTTGTTTTGAATGTTTGACTGAATATCGACTTCAAAATGATCGGAGAATAATTCTCCGCTGCGTTTTTGTTCAAAATAAACCTTGCCCGAGTCATATCCAAAGTAGGCATTGTTTGCTGTGTTACCGATCCAATCTGGATCTTGCATGATGAATTCAAGAGATAGACCCGAAGCCGTTAAGGATTCATCCGCCGTTGCAATGCTGGCACAGGAAAGGACAATGCAGAGTAAGCATGTTTTCATGGGTTTTTCCGGTTGCCCATCTCACGATGAGATCAGGTTTAAGATGTTGGCTTGTTGCGATCTACTGATTCTACATAAGGGCTGGCATCCGGCCAAATGCATGGGCTATTCCGTGCATGCTATCTTGGCATTTGTGGGCGCTGGCCTATTTAATTTGATTAAGGAGTAATTGATGGTTGAGGCTGCTGAGGAAGAACTTCGTGAACAGATCGTTGAGGTCATGGAAGCGATGGACGCCCGTGGTCTAAACCGTGGCACCTCAGGCAATGTCTCAACACGCTGTGGAAATAACATGCTCGTGACGCCAACCGGCGTCGCCCCCGGGGATTTACGACCTGAACATATAGTTCTGGTGGATCCCACCGGTGGATACGATAAGACGGGTATGCGCCCATCCAGCGAGTGGTCTATGCATCAACGGCTGCTGGAATTGCGAGAAGATGTGAACGGAATTGTTCACTGTCATTCCAGGCATGCCACAATACTTGCCTGTGCAGGACGAGAAATACCGCCAATGCACTATATGGTGGCAGTAAGCGGCGGTTCGAGTATACCCGTTGCACCCTACGCTACTTTTAGCTCAGCTGATTTGGCTAATGGTGTCATTGCAGCGCTCGATGGTCGTTTTGCTGCGTTGATGGCAAATCATGGTCAGGTAGCAATTGCCGGGAGTTTGAAACAAGCACTATTGATTGCCGAAGAAGTAGAAGAACAGGCGGCGGTTTATTGTGGCACCCTTGCGATCGGAGGGCCGAATATTTTGCCCGAAGCAGAAATGAACCGAATCCTGGAGCTCTTTAAATCCTATGGGCAAGCCCGCGAGTAGATTGACCTGTATCGATTGTCTTAGGTGGGATTGAGTTTGTCGAAACAAAGATTCTCTTCGATGGTTTTTACCTCAATACCACTCTCCCTTGCTGCAAGCAGAATGCCGAGCAGTACTTCATTTTCTACTGATGGGTTTTCTACTGATGGGTTTTTTTCTGGCCGGTTTTTTCTATTCGGTGAATTGCACTGACGCTCTTGCCGTTGAACAAATTCGACCGTGAGAATTGGCTCCAGGATTCTAGTCGACAATGTCTGATTGCCGACCGCCGCCTCAACATTGTTGATCAGTAATAAAAACAAACTGAAAACCAGAACTCGCATAGGGTGCCTTTTTATTGGTTGGAAATAGATTACCAAAGGCGAATCACTTCCGGTGGAAATTTACAGAGGCACTAGCGGTTTCATCGAATTTTGTTGGGCTCCCGTTTTAATCGTTAGTACCTGATCTGGATCGCGAGATCACTTTTGCTGACAAAAACGCAGACTAATAAATAGCGGTAAAAAGCAGCCTTTACCATAGAGCTGCCCCGGGACGTTGTTAACCCAGCATTGGCCGCGCTTCCCCATTGCAAAGGAGTCGGTTGAATTTTCCACGGCCTATTGCGCGGGCTTATGGATATGACGGGCAAGTAGTCAGGCGTTACAGGGGAATTGCAGTGCCCGCAGCATTTGTTGACACTGGATTCTGTTGAACTTTCGGGTAGAGTTCTTTCAAGAGATTTAGCATCGTCATGGTAGAACGTCGGTCTGTTGCTTCGTGCAGGTGACCCGGAGGGCCAATGGTGGGTGGTAGGGCAAACCCATGGGGTGTGTTTGCGTGATCGTTGAATATCCAATCCACACCTGCGGTATTCATTTCGTCGTAGAACCTTTGTTTATGTTCAGGTAAGACAAGGTGATCTTCAGCGCCGTTTTCAATTACAACAACGGTATTCGTGTTGTGCTTGTTGTCGCAGATTTTAAGGGGCGGGCGCCCAACACCAAAATTGCCAGGACTTGGGTCTTCTCCGGTTTGGAGCAGGCCATGGAAGGATACAACGCCAGCAAAATCAAGACCTCCTCTAACGGCCTCGAGTACCGCAACGCCGCCAAAACAATATCCGATTGCACTCGGGGACACTGATTGATCAACGGCTGGATGTGCCATGCCGGCCCGACGCCAAGCTTCGATCAAATCGCGAAAATATGTGTAGTCGTGGTCACAGGAGACCATGCCTGCAAAACATTTTTTCTGGTACTCGGGAATACGCTCGGCGTTTTCCGGCCAGGTGCGTTCGTCGGCTGGGACAATTTCTCCGTACATATCGACGGCAAGGCCAACATAACCAAGTCGTGCTAGATATTCTGCGACATCAACATCAAAGAATTTGAGCCCTTGATAGTTATGAATCACGAGTACAAGAGGTCTGGGTCCGGCTGAGTCTGCTGGCGCGACCAGGTGGCCAAGGAATTTGTTGTCACCGAGCGTTAGCGGTATATCCGCCCGTTGCAGTTCCGGGGCGTCTGGCCAGTCTTTGATACTCATTCTTGCCTCACTCTTGGTATTCACTCAATAGTTTTTTAGGGGGCGCTAATTAATGCTGCGTCCGTCTTCGGGCCAAAACGGTTTTCTAAGTTCAGTCTTCAGAATCTTGCCGGCGCCGGACAATGGCAACGGTTCGTCCTGAAAGGATATGGAACGCGGGCATTTAAAACCGGCAATCAGCGTTTTACAGTGATTGATGAGTTCCTCCGCTGTTACCTGCTGGTCTGCATGGGGCATGACTACCGCGTGTACCTGCTCACCCCATTTTTCATGGGGTATACCAATAACGGCACATTGGCTTACGGCGGCGTGTTGATACAGTGCATTCTCAACTTCCGCTGAATAAACATTTTCTCCCCCAGAGATAATCATGTCTTTGACGCGATCGACGATAAACAAAAACCCATCTCCATCAATATATCCGCCATCACCAGTGTGGAGCCAACCATCGACGATTGCCTTGGCGGTTTGTTCTGCCATATTTCGATAGCCCTTCATCATGTTTGGGCCGCGCATACAAATTTCACCCACAACGCCCGCTTCAACGGGCTTGTTATCATCATCAAAAATTGCCAAATCAACACCTGGGATAGCCTGTCCGGCGGCTTTTATCTTCCCCGCCAAAGGACCTTCAAAGGTGTGTCTATCGGCAGCCAAAACCGTGATCACTGGTGCCGTTTCCGTTTGTCCATAGGCTTGATAAAAACTCGCTTTTGGTAGCTCTTGCATGGCTTTTTTAATCACGGCCTCAGGCATCGGTGAGGCGCCATAGAGCACCGCCCGTAAGCTTGATAGATCGTAATTGCCAATGGCAGGGTGATTCACAAACATGTTAATCATGGTGGGCACCATGATCATGCGTTCAATTTTGTGTTGAGCAATCCCTTCCATGGTTGCCACCGGATCGAAGCCGGGTTGAAAATAGTTTGAGCCACTGATGACAACGGAAGTCATGCTGACGCAGGCGTCGGCAATATGGAACATGGGTGCCACGTGGAGAATGTTATCTCCCGGCAATGCATTGAGTAAGGGTGCTGCCTGCATCGCATTTACTACCAGATTGTTGTGGGTCAGCATGACGCCCTTGGACCTGCCCGTTGTGCCACCGGTGTAAAACAAACCGGCAACATCGTCTCCACATCGGCCGACATCAGCGATGGCATCTGCTGAAACCAGTTCCTGATAGGTGGAGCAGTATTCTGGTACTTCACCTTCATCAATAAAAACAAAGTGTTCGACATGCTCCAATTTTTCTCGAATCGAGTCTATGAGTGGTGCAAAGGTTGAATCCACTAATAAGACCTTGGCTTCGGAGTCGTTTAACCAATACACCACCTCTGGACCGGCAAGGCGTGTGTTAATCGGTTGGAATACGCCGCCGGCCCAGGGCACGGCGAACATAAACTCAAAATAGCGGTCACTATTTAGCGCAAGAATTGCCACTGATGTGTCTGAACCCACACCCAGTTTCTGTAAGCCGCCGGCAAATTTTGCAATCTTGCCATTAAACTGTGCCCAGGTTTGTTCCCTGTCATCCATGGATGTCGCAATCATATTCGGTTCAGTTTGGCCGAGTCTCTTGATGAGCTGTGTCATTGCAAACATGGTGATGTCTCCGTCAAGCCGATTAAATTTTTATTAGGATAAGAAACATATCATTTAGCAACAGGGGTTGCTGCAATAGTTGTGATGATAATTGCCTGACTAAGGGGCAATCACCAGGTTTTACAGTTCTATGGCGAACGATTAAGCTGGCTGCCTATTCAAAGGATACAGCCTGTGACTTCACGACAGGTATTGATTGCAGGGGGAGGCATCGGCGGTCTAACAGCAGCCCTATGCCTTGCGAAAAAAGGCTTTGAGGTGGCTGTGTTCGAGCAGGCACCAGAATTGGTTGCGATTGGCGCCGGTATTCAGCTGTCTCCGAACTGTACCAGGGTACTCCACGATCTGGGTTTGGAGGCTGAGCTGCGCAAGTATGCCTTTCTACCTGAAGGTACGCAGTTTAGAAATTGGCGTACTGGGCAAGTGATAGGAGAGTCTGCTCTAGGTGAAAGTGTTATTCAGAAATACGGTGTGCCTTATTACCATATTCACCGGGGTGACCTACTAAAGGTGCTTTGCGATGCCGTGGAGCAGACAAGAAAAGTACAAATCAATACTGATGCAAGGGTCGATTCATTTAGTCAAACCGAGACCCGGGTTCTGCTAAATACAAAGCAGGGCGACTTCTCCGGTGATATTTTGATTGGCGCCGACGGTATTCATTCGACAGTTCGCACGGGGCTCTGGGGTGAAGAGAAGCCTGATTTTACTGGGAATATCGCCTGGCGAGCACTTGTCCCAACGGAAAGGTTGCCTCCTCGTCTGATTCGGCCGATGTCGACAGCCTGGTGGGGACCGGGTAAACACTTTGTTCATTATTATGTGCGGGGTGGAACCTTAGTGAATTGTGTTTGTGTGGTTGAGAAGCGAGGCTGGGAAGTAGAATCCTGGACCGAGCCCGGCGATGTCTCAGAGCTCAAGCATGATTTTTCTGGCTGGCACGAGGACATCCAACAATTAATTAATCACGCGGATAGTGATTCCCTCTTCAAGTGGGCTTTGTATGATCGGGCTCCCATGTCCCGTTGGGGCCAGGGTCGTGTTTCGCTATTGGGTGATGCCTGTCATCCGACCCTACCCTTTATGGCGCAGGGTGCAGCAATGGCAATTGAAGATGCAGCTGTATTAGCGGGCTGTCTTGAAGACCAGAATCTTGTCGAAAACCTTAACCGATACGAGATGTTGCGCCGACCTCGAACTGCGAGCATTCAAAACGGTTCACGCCGCAACGCAAAGGTATTTCATCTGTCCGGTATAAAAGCATGGTTGCGAAATCAAGCGGTCGGAATTGCAGGAGACCGTGTGATGGATCAATTGTTCAGGTATAACGCCCTGGAGGCTGTCGATAATAAAATTTGATACAGAAGAGACAAAAAAGAGATACGTATGACAGAAGGTCCCGGTGAGTTAGATATTCAAGATGTTGGCGGTTTCACTATTGCAAAATCCTACAAGCTTGATGCCAGAAAAATTATGGCCTATGCGGCGTCTATTAATGATACCAACGAGGCTTATTTTGATGACACGCGAGCTGATGGTTTAAGTGTTCATCCGGCAATTAGTTTTGCACTCCAATGGAATACACGATTTCGACCTGATTTGCCGCCCAACACGCGAGCCGCTCCCTTTGGCGTCCATGCGGAAACCGATTTACGGATCCATAAACCGTTTCAACAAGATCAGATTGTGACGGTTCAGGGCCAACTAATTTCACGGCGTAAGATTCCGCCAGGTGTTTTTAGTGTTGATCGTTTTCGGATGACCAATAGCCGGGGTGAGCTTTTAGCAGAATTGGATTATAACGGCATCACCAGAGGCGCGACGTTAAATGGACCTGACGCAAGCCTCGAGCCTTCACCGGTAGTACCGGTATTAACTAAAGCGCCAGAGGAACCGTTGTGGACTGAGCATATTGCGATTCCCAGGCATGCGGGCCAGCAGTACACCGAGTGCTCGGATATTTATAACCCGATCCATACCGAGCGTAGTGTAGCCGTTGCTGCGGGCCTGCCTGACATCATTCTGCATGGCAGTGCAACCAAGGCCCACGCCCTTAGCGCCATCGTGAATCGTTGTTTTGCTGGGGACCCAAGAAGGGTAACCAGATTGTGCGGCCAACTAAGAGCGATGGTGTTAATGGAGACGACCATAGAAGTTCAATGCCTTGAGTCAGAGGTTATTGGTGACGAACTGCGGGTGTTCTATCGCGTTCTAAATCAACAGGGTGACCCGGCGATTGCGAATGGGGTTGTCTGCGGTCGGTCGTGCTAACCACAAACTTCGTATTGGACGGTCCAGCTCAGGGTTCGCTCTTATTGATCAGTTAGTCTGGCGAGTAGTGCTTTGATTGTCGGTGGCTCAATTCAGTCTGGCGCATGTATGACGAGGCTTGTGGATTGTCAGCTTGCTCACGTAACCACTCGGTAGCACCTTTACAGTCTCTGGTGACGTGGAAAGAGAAATTCTCTGAGGCTAGTCGGCTACCGAGGATTCGTAATAAACCAAATGATAAATCATCAACGGCGACAGCCGCGATGGCTTTTCTGTGTCTGTGACTTAGTTTTTTGATTTCGACCACGAGTAGGCAAAGTTCCTCATTGCTCAGATTCAATCGTGCTTGTTGCAGATTAATTAAGCAGGCGGAATTTCGCGGTTTGTTTAATTTCTCTCTAAGTTCATGAAGAATGTCGGGTAGCTGGTCATTGGAAATCGATCCGTGCAGCTCAATGTGTTCCATGCAAATTTTCTGTGGGTTGGAATAGGCTGCGATGTTATTCGGGTTGTAGGGTAACTTGAAGTGCTGGGGCGTATGTTACGGGTAGGATCTGTCAGGAATTGATCTTTTAACGTAGTTTGATCACCACGCCAGTAGTCTGCTCTAACTGAGACAGATCTTGTAGGATCTTGTCGGCGAGAGGCTTGTGTGCAAACCAGAGTGGCACTAATTCCTTCAGCTCACGTTTTAAACCATGTTCAATCTCGATGGCTTTGATCAAGTATTTTTCTGCTGCCTTGCGGTTGCCAGCCTTTATTTGGATCAAACAGGCAACAACATTGGCGACCGATAGCTCTTCTGGAATGTAAGTTGTTTCAAGCAACATTCTGCCGGGTTCTGGGTCGTTAGTTTTAAAGTACTCGATAATTAGATGTGCCAGACGGTATCCCACGCCGGGGTGATACTTCATACCGGCGCGCTCCAGTAGAACCAGCCCTCGGTCCCAGTCTCCATAAAAGCATAGAAATGCACCGCAATGGTGCTGTAGTTCGACGCTATGGGGATGTAACTCTAGAGCCTGGTCAATGCAGAATAGGAAGTCTTCGTATTCACCCATAAAGTAGTTGCACTGGGCTTTGACATAATAAGCAAAGGCTGAGTCTGGGTCGGTACCGATCGCCTGGGTAATTAAAAACGCTGCTCGCTCTAAAGCTTCCGTGGGAGTGCCTTCAGGGTTGAGCCGATAGACGACTTCATCAATCTTGAGCAGTGCGAACATGACGTAGCCGAGGGCGAAACCGGGATCTTTTTTGAGGAGCTTACGAAGCTTTTCACGAAGTATTTTGTGCATTACCGGGCCGCGTTCTCTAAGTCGATAGAGATGCCAACGCAGGATGCAATCTGTCGCATTCCAGGTATCGATAGGTTTATGTAGCCTTTTTTTAACCGCCGCTATGCCAAGGGCGCCGGTCGGCCTTGCTAGCGCATGGGCAATTTGATGGGCGATGCTCATCGCAACTTCAATAATGTCGAGGTTGATTCGCGTGATCTGAAATCGGTTTGTCCAAATTACCTTGCTGGTGTGAATGTCTGTTGCGGTCACCCTGAGGTGGGATTGTTCTGATTCCGTAATCAAGCGTGAAGCCAGCATAAATTCACATTCAAGCTGGTGGGCACATATCCGTTCAGGTGCTTGTCTTGGGTCAACGCCACTGGCATCGACAAAGTGAAATTCGCGGAAGCGTGTGAGTTCTGAGACGAGTTCCTCGCGCAGCCCCATCGCCAATAATTTCGCATCTTCTATGGCTTCATTATGTTCTAGCGGTAGCAGTGCGATCGACGGACCCATGGAAGTAGGTCGGGATAGGTACTCGGCGTGATCGATCGAAGCCAATTGCCTGTCGCGATCAATAATTTTCAAGCGGCTCGCACCCTTGGGGATTTCGATGACAACCGGTTCGTCTGGATTTTCGAAATAATATTGAGCAAGAATCCGGCGTAGACGGCCAATTTCAACTCGGACACTAGCATCGGAGCTTGGATCGAAGTCATTCGGTTTGCGTAGAGCTTCCACACCAACTTTATAACCCGTCAATCTGTCACCGCGGCGAGCCAGTTCCTCGACCGCCAGATACTCAAGCAATCGACGCATTTGTGGCGCCCGTTTTAGCGTAGGGTGACTAAAGAGGCTTTTCAGCGCACCGTCGAGCATATCTTGATTGATATCCATCTAATCAGACTAATGGCTTTTTAAACTTCTTGCCATGGTATTCTCTGATCACGGTAGTGAACCGAGCACCCTGCGTTCGTATTCACGGGTCAAGCTTGCCTGGAGAACCCCGTCGATAAACCCTGCTCTGAGAATCATGTCATTGAAACTGTTATAGGAGAATTCAGTTCTGCTGATTGTATCTGGTTCTGTTTCTCGGATATCCACCGTCTCTAGGGACACTAGAAGCTCGCCGTCAAAGTTGAAACTTGTTTTTGATTGGGTGCTGTATTGAATTTCCACTACTCTGCCTCTGGAGTCGCGCAGCACGGACTGGTTGTTTCCGCATATACCAATTCCGTTTATGTCCGCGACTATGGTTGAAACAAACGCCGGGTTGTGACTTATGCCTGGTGTGATTACTGTTATCGGTGAGCCAGACTCTACTTCATAACAATTCATTGCTGAATTGAATGTTGTCGTAGCATTGATAAGTCCTGTTCGGCGAATTTCACTTATCGTTCCGTCCTCCAGGTATTGATAGTTTGTGACGAACTCAAGGACATCGTTTGTCGGGCTAACTGGAACAAGTCCAGCGTTATCAAATATGAGATCTGTACCGGCGCGCGTAATAGAGTCGCTTAGGTCCGGGCGTAGTGATGGAAAGGCCACGCCAAATTCGAGACCAAAGAGTAACTGGAATTCAGTGAAATAGAGACTGATCGAGGTGCTAGGGAAGGGGTTGAACGTAAACGATTGTTGCCGCGTTTCTACCACATTGCCCACAGAATCATATTGGTAGGTCGTCTCACGCAAGACCAATTCCTCTTGTGTTTGCGCTTGCGTTTGAGATTGGGACTGAGAGATTAACCTGCCCAACTCGTCATACTCAAAGCGCTCTGTGGTGACGCTAAGAGAATTTGGCGGGGAATCTGATATGGAGGCGATCTGACCGTCGGTGCTGTAAGTAATTGTCGATCGCCCACCCAGGTCAGTCGTAATGGTGGTTAGTTGTCCCTGCTCGTTATAGTCGAATGTTGTTGTTCTGTCTGTA